>MDTB01012375.1_pt1 | contig 100786 bp, 67 predicted proteins | sample 811161 | NCBI WGS metagenome assembly MDTB01 (sample SAMN05326650, study PRJNA326480) | marine metagenome | isolation source: seawater | place: Mediterranean Sea | collected 2009
AAATATTACAATATTTAAGCTCCTGCTGAGTGGCAGAACGGCTTGGAACGGGTCTTGTTGGTGTGCAACCGTGTGTCACCACAAGGCCCGTTTTCATTTTTTGCTTGTTCCTCTTCATTCATCCCTGATCGCAATCGTCTGCACTGAGGCCCATGGTGTCTGGATTTAATTTGCATCAGACACTCCATGAACAGCGGAACTAATCATCTTGTTTTCGTAAACTTTTTCAGGCAGATATATTCAAAGCCTACTTTTCTAAACTCATGGAATTCATGGCTCATTATTGATTATGCACTCTTCAGAGAATACGCTTTCGAGAAGGAACTGGCTAAGGCATTCGGCAGGTTATGCTGCATCGGGAGCTTTGCTTTCTGCAAGTAATCCTCTGTCAGCGGTCTTAGGACAGGAGAATATGACTGCAATGCCTCTCTTGAATCGATTCCCACGCATGGTGCAGGAGTTTTACGTAAGGCGAGTTCGCGAGGAGGCTCAGAAGTCGGACGAAATCAGGGGAGCGCTCCAGACGAAATCTGACGCGGAGCTGTATATCAAAACGATCAAAAAACACATTCGCAGTTGTTTTGGGCCTGAGCCAGAGCGAACCCCACTCAACCCACGTATTACAGGCATTCTGGAACGTGATGGTTATCGAGTTGAAAAATTGATTTTTGAAAGCAGACCCGGATTCCTGGTCACTGCGAATTTATACGTGCCAACAGGTGTTGCGCACCCAATGCCCGGAGTGATTGGAACCTGTGGGCATTCAAGCAATGGTAAAGCGGAAGCCGCCTATCAGAGTTTTTCCCAAGGATTGGCGCGTATGGGCTACGTCGTATTGATTTATGATCCAATAGGGCAGGGCGAGCGTTTGCAGTATGTAGGTGGCGATTTTAAATCAACGATAGGCGCAGGGGTTCGTGAGCATCTGTATGCCGGTAATCAGCAGTTCCTGGTCGATGAATTCATTGGAGCATGGAGAGCCTGGGATGGCATTCGAGCTCTGGATTACTTGCTGACGCGTGAGGAGGTCGATCCCAGACACATTGGCGTTACAGGTAATTCCGGTGGAGGGACGATGACAACCTGGCTGTGCGGTCTGGAATCTCGCTGGACCATGGCCGCGCCAAGTTGTTTCGTGACGGCGCTCAGACGGAATCTTGAAAATGAACTTCCTGCAGATACCGAGCAATGCCCTCCCAAATCAATTGCATTGGGTGTGGACCACGTGGATTACTTGATTGCGATGGCGCCCAAACCTGTCGTGATTCTTGCCAAGGAAAAAGACTATTTTGATGTGAGAGGTGCCCGCAAGGCTTATGAGCAACTGCGACACGTCTATCGATTGTTGGGGGCCGAAGACCAGGTGAAACTTTTTGTCGGGCCTACGTATCACGGTTATTCCCTCGAAAACAGAGAAGCCATGTATGAATGGTTTAATCGTGCCACAGGTATTCAGAAAACGTCTCCTGAATCTAATATCAAACTTGAAAAAGACGAAAACCTTCAGTGCACGCCTGAAGGTCAAGTGGACGAGCTTGGTTCCAAAACCGTTTTTTATTTTACCGCACAGAAAGCTAAGTTGCTGTCGAAAAGGCGTCTTGAATTGACGTCTAATGAAGTTCGACAAGCATTTGCTCGCTATTTAGCGCTTCCCAATTCCTTGGCTGACTTGCGTTACCGCATACTCAGACCACGCGGAGGCCGTGGCTATCCATTGCCTTATGCTACTACTTATGTGATTGAAACCGAACCCGATGCTCAATGCTTGGTTTACCGCCTGAGTGAGGCGCGCCATTATTCGCGTCCAAAACCGGGAAAAGCGGATACCCTGCTTTATGTCTCGCATCATTCAGCTGACTTGGAATTGCGTCAGGATGAGTGGGTGCGCAAGCAAATTCCTGCAGGTAAAGGGAACAACGCTTTTTATGCCTGTGATGTGCGTGGTACTGGAGAATCACGCCCCGACACCTGTGGCGAAAACTCCTTCCTACAGCCTTACGGAAGCGATTATTTTTATGCTATTCACGGCATCATGCTCAATCGGCCATACGTGGGCCAGAAAACGCTGGATGTGTTGCAGGTTCTACGTTGGCTTGAAGCAGCGGGTCATTCGCGCATCCAGATAGTGGCACAAGGATGGGGTAGCTTGCCCGCAGCATTCGCAGCCATGTACAGCAATGTTGTGACCTCCATCAGACTCAAGGGAGCGCTTGACTCATTTCACTCCATTGCGACTTCTCAAGAGTATCAGTGGCCATTGTCAAGCTTCGTTCCCTCAATCCTCAATGAGGTGGATTTGACTGATTGTTACACTTTGTTAAAGGCTGAAAAAGATCTTGAGCTACTCTGATCCGTTCATTCGCGGTTTCCTGCCAGAACGTGATTGATGGAGGTCTTCAATTCTTCGTATATTGCATCAAGGCTTCTGTCCCCATCGATGACTTTGAACTTATAGGCCTTCTGCATGCGGAGGAATTCTTGCTGCATCTTGTGTTGGTATTGGACAAAGCTGTCGAACATGTCACGGGTCATTCCAAGATCCATTCCGCTTTCCCAAAAATCGAGACTTTGAGTTTTGGCAAGGTTGCGCTGGATCAATTGTTGAGGGGATACGTTTAAGTAATACACAGCATCAGGAATGAGGGCCATGCTGTAGAGGTTTTTCACCCAATGACGATTCATTCCGCGAACAAGGTCTCGCGCCATGAGTGTATAAATATACCTATCTGCGATGACAATAAAGCCAGCTTTCAGCGATGGGATGATGATGTTTTCCAACTGGTCGGCAAAGTCAGTCGCATAAAAAAGACTCATCGTTGTCTGGCTCAAAATATTGCCTCCCTGAGCACGCTCCAGTTCTTCGCTCACCAGAGTTGAGCGTTTGATACCCACCTGAACAGTAGCATGTCCATTTCCCTCCAGCCAGTCCACGAGTCCACGGATCTGTGTAGAGCGACCTGATCCGTCTGCTCCCTCCAGCACAATAAGTTTCCCCGTCAATTTTTTGAGAGAGATTTCCGGGATGCCGTGGCCATAAAATTTCTTTGTGGAGAGTATGGGGGGTGTGACCTTCAACTTAGTTCTGAATTCGGCTTTTCGATGCTCTCTTTTCTTCGATGCTACTTTGGATCTAGGAGAATGTGGCATGAGCTTAATCCTTTTTGAATGCTTCGAGGTTGATGTTTTTTGAGATAAGCTGTCTGAGGACACTTTGTTGCTCTTCGACACGACCCTTGGCATTGACAATCAGGAAGTTGAACTCCATGCACATGGCAAGATACTGTTCTAATTGCATTCCCTGAAATAAACGAAACGATTCATAGATGTCGGAAGACAAGTTGAGGTCCATTCCTGCTTCAAAATATTTCAATGCAGGCCGTCCCTCCAGAATTCGAGCAAGGGTGACCTCCAATGGAGCCTTGAAAAAGAAGACAAGGTCGGGCTGCGCCGCGAATTCATAAATACCCCTGACCCAGTCTGGCTCACAGCCTCGTACTACATCTCTTGCGAAAGCCGTAAAAATGTAGCGATCGCAAAGGACAATATATCCAGCTCGCAAAAGAGGGACAAGTTGACGTTCGTATCGATCTGCAAAATCGGTGGCATGGATCAGGCTGAATGTTGTGGGTGTGAGTAATTCGCGGTTTTTGCCTTTGCTTGTCGCTGACTTCACCAGCACCGAGGAGTTCCACTCGCTGAAAAACACCTTCAGGCCCTGTAGCTCCATCCATCGCTTGATGAGCTTTATTTGAGTGGATTTACCGGAACCGTCCAGACCCTCTACCGCAACCAGTCTGCCTGGGTAACCAAGTTCACCAAATGTTTTTCTGCCCATGATGCGTAATATTAATGGATAATTGCACGATGCGAAAGGATGAAAAAACCCTCTGACTGCAGTTGCAATCAGAGGGTTGAAATTTTTTCAAAACTCCTCGATTTTAATTATCAGGGTTCGGTTGAGTGATAGGAATTTCTTTTTCCAATGTCAGAGGTTCCGTGTTTTCAATACCCGGAGAGGAAGGTTCCAACGCAGGTGTATTTGCTTCCACTGTCACGCTTTCCTTTTCCGCAACCTCAGGATTGTCGTCTGTAGCAGGAATGGCAGTAGGTTTAACCGTATCGACGTTTGCATCTGGTGTGGTCTGCTCTGCCGCAGGAGTTGTCGTAGCAGCTTGATTTGCTGCTGCTTCGTCGACTAACCTTGAGCTGCGTTTGGATTCGTAAGAATTCATGACGCCAAGCAATACAGCAAGACCGAGAAATAGGGTTGCGCAATATTTTGTAATTTTTGCAAGTGGCGTACCTGCACCGGCTCCTAACACAGCTTCCGCAGCGCCGGCTCCAAATGCCAAACCTGCCCCAGCTTCCTTTTTGGGCAACTGTACTAAGATCAGCAGAATCAAAAAGAAACTGGTGAGCACCAGTACAATAGTCAACAATCCAATTATTAAACTCATACTTACTTAAATTTATCTAAAACTTCAAAAGGTTACATTGTCAAAGCCGACCGAGGCTTGCAATCCTGAAATCTAGAAGATTTTCAGGGGAGACGCCCTTCTTAGATGCTGTTCAAAACGATTTCAGAGAAATTTTTCGCGTCCAGTGAAGCTCCGCCCACTAATGCGCCATCAATGTCTGGTTGACTCATTAATTCACGGGCGTTGCCGGGTTTCACGCTTCCGCCATATTGAATACGCACCTGCTTTGCGACATTGTCTCCGTGTAACTCTGCCAATACACTGCGAATGAAACGATGCACCTCCTGAGCTTGTGCCGAGGAAGCCGTCTTTCCTGTGCCAATGGCCCAAATGGGTTCGTAAGCAATGACAGTTTCCAACATCTGCTCAGACGTTAAACCTGCAAGGCTTCCCTTGATTTGGCTTTCGATCACGTCTTTCGTGACGTCAGACTCTCGCTGTTCCAAGGTTTCGCCGACGCAAATGATAGGCTTGATGGAGGCAGCGTGTGCAGTCAAAGCTTTCTTGGAGATCAATGAATCCGATTCCTCCTGGTATTGGCGGCGTTCGGAGTGACCCAGGATGACGTAGCGAACAAGAAATTCCTTCAACATTTCCGCGGCGATTTCTCCAGTGTAGGCTCCACCAGTGTGCTCGCTCATGTTTTGAGCGCCCAGACGAATGTTGGACTCGATGATTTTTTTGGAGACTTCACTTAATGCTGTGAAAGGAGGGCAAACGACGATGTCAATTTCTTTGACTTGATTGACCTCGCGAACGAGTTCCTGAACGAGATCCAGTCCCTCTGCGACTGTCTTGTTCATCTTCCAATTGCCTGCGATGAGGAGTTTGCGGTCTTTATCCATAACGATTTTTTGAGTAACTTGAGTAATGCAACTTATGGTTGCGGGAAAGATTAATTCTTAACGATCTGATAGTGCTGCTACGCCGGGAAGTTCTTTGCCTTCCAGAAATTCCAGGCTGGCACCACCACCTGTGCTCATGAAGGTGACCTTGTCTCCCAGGCCTGATTGATTCAGGGCTTTGACACTGTCTCCGCCGCCAATGATGCTCTTGGCGTTTCCCTGACTCGTCGCATTGGCCACCGCCTCTGCAACAGCAAAAGTGCCTTTTGAGAATCGAGGATCTTCAAATATACCCATAGGACCATTCCACAAGATTGTCTTGGCCTGAGCAATTTTTTCCGAATAAGTCGTGGCAGTTTTTTCGCCGATATCGACACCCTCCTCGGTTTCCGGGATGTCAGGATCTGTGTTATGGCGAGGGTTCTGGAATTCTAGAATCGGTTTGCCTTTTTTGTTCAGTTTGTCAGTGACAACGGGGGTCACCACGGTGTTGTCAGTTGGCAGGAGTAGCTCCACCCCGCGCTCCGCAGCCTTTTGCATTGCTGCTTTGGCCACATTGACCTTGTCGGGTTCCACAAGTGATTTCCCAACCGAAAGCCCCTTGGCAAGCTTGAACGTGTAAGCCATGGCGCCACCGATGAGTAAGCTGTCAGCTTTTTCCAGCAAGCGATCAATGACTGCAATTTTATCGGAAACCTTGGCCCCTCCCAGAATGACCACGAATGGGCTTTCCGGGTTTTCCAGCTCATCCCCAAGGAACGTCAGTTCGCGCTCCATGAGAAGCCCTGCCACACAGGGGCCGCCCCTGCTGGATACAACTTGGGCAATACCCGACGTGGATGCATGTGCTCTGTGCGCGGCTCCAAAAGCGTCATTGACGTAGGCGTCTGCGTTAGCGGCAAGTTGCTCTGCAAATGCGTTATCGTTGGCTTCCTCTTCGCTGTAAAAGCGAACGTTTTCCAAAAGTAAAATATCTCCGGCCTTCAGCGCGCTGACTGTTTGCGAAACTTTTTGACCAATACAGTCATCCACAAATGCTACAGGGCGTCCGAGCAAATCACTCAGTTTTTGGGCTACCGGACGCAATGACATGCTGGGTTCTTTTTTGCCCTTGGGTCTTCCAAGATGCGCAGCCAGAATGATTTTAGCACCCTGCGAGACCAATTGATCCAGGGTAGGGATGGTCGCGCGAATACGCGTGTCATCGTTAATTGTCATCCCTTCATCGCTTTCAGCCATGGGGACATTATAATCAACTCGGACGAAAACTCGCTTGCCGCTCAAGTCGACATCTTTGATGGTTAGCTTTGCCATAATCCAAAATTCAGACCGGCAAAGATAGCAAACGCCTACTAAGCGTCAAAGAGTTTCGGGAAAAAAATCACATGCCCACTATTGCGGGCACTTAATTACTGGAAGCACGCGTAATGCGGTCCCTGATCCCTTGCCAGGCTGAGGTGTCAGGGACTGATTCAATGAGTATCAGGTCCGGCTTCTCTTGGTCTGCAACAAACAATTCTGCATAGAGAGCTCTGGCATATGCTTCGGGGTCGTGAGGGATTACCGATACTCGTGAAAATGTTTCAGCGGATGGAATCTGCTCGTGGCATATGATGCAGGTCCTAGATTGAGTTGCACCAAATGCTTCCACTGCCTTTAAAAGATTGCTTGTGCTATCCCAATGGTGAATTTTCAAACGGGCTCTTGGTGCATAATGCTTTTTATGAAGACCCGGACTCAATTGTGGTTGTTTTGAGTTTTTTCGTTTTGAGAGGGCGTCCAGGTTTCTGGTTGAAGGATCAATGGCCTGTAGTGCTTCCAAGTGTATAACGCCGGGTCGAAGGACTGTGGGGGCCGCACCGCACAAACTCAGGACCGTTGATTCAATGCCGACATTCGAGAGGCCACCGTCAACGATCAACGGGATTCGTTTGTCTAGCTGGTTCAACACATGTTCAGCTGAGGTGGGAGACAGTTGATTGGCCAAATTGGCACTCGGTGCAGCAAGCGGGCGGCCCAGTCTGCGGATCACGGCTTGCATCAATGGGTGAGCAGGCCAGCGAATAGCCACTGAATCCAGTCCTGCCGTAATAGCATGTGTGATGCATTTCGCCTTGGGTAGCACTAGGGTAAGGGGACCTGGCCAGAAGGCATTGGCGAATTTTTCAGCAACATCGGACCATTCTCTAACGCAGGTTTGAAGCATCTTTCGACTGGCAATGTGAACAATCAACGGATTATTGGCAGGACGTTGTTTGACCTCGTAAATGCATCGCACAGCGCTTGTATTCAACGCGTCTGCGGCAAGCCCATAAACCGTTTCGCTTGGCAGAGCGACGATCTCGCCGCAGTCGAGCAGGGTTGCAGCCTTCTCGGTAGCTGCCTCGAACAAGACACTGCTATGAATGGGTAAAACTTCCGTCTTCACGTGAGAGGTGATTTAAATTGCACCCCAGTTTCTACCATGATTTGAAAACATTAAAAGTGCCATACTCTAGGGGTCGGTCCTAACTATTAAAACTCAATGCAAATACCAGGCATAACCAGGGATTGCGCAAAACAAACGATGTGCCGGCCGGAAGATAACAATAGCAGGGGCTGCCCCTTAGCGCTCCGGGTGGTAATTCACGTTTAATTTCTAATAAATCGCGACCTTCCAGCGTTCATAATGTTATGATTAAGGTCATGAATCGGTGCTTTGGAATTTTCCTTTTTTGTTTTTGCCTGCTTGTTGGGGGGCAGGAACACCCCGGAAGTCTGCCTGCATTTGCTGAAGGTGAGCGATTATTTGCTGAAGGTTCCTATCAGCTTGCTCTAAAGGCCTATAATTCACTTTCATCCAATGAGGGAGCCGCGGAAATTTCGTTTTGGATCGATTATCGTCGTCTGGATTGCGAGTGGCGATCTTTGGCAGGATCGGGGCGGATGGAGGCCAAGTTGTCGAAAAAGATAGGAAACGCACTTGAACGGCTATTAGAGGATTTTGAATCATTGGATGTGGAAGTTGATTTTCTTCAAATGCAGGCAACCATGCACGAGTCTGCAGGCGATTTCTGGTGGAGGACTCGACAAAGGGGGTATTGGTCCAAGGCATGGAAACACTATGAAAAAGCATTGAACCTTTGGGCTTCTTCCTCTGACGTGAATCTTGCGCGGGAGCGCTATCTTGCCATCGTGTGGAAAGCGACCTACTCTTCAGGCGGGAGTTATCAGTTTTCGTCAGCGTTTCACGGAAATGCAATACCAGTCAAGGTCTTTGAGAATGCCGTAAAAATTGCGAGTGCTTCCGAAGATAAATCCCATGCTAATTTTCTCTTGGCCGTTGCACTTCAAAATCGACTGAATCAGTCTCCTTACATCCATGAAAGAGTCACGCGTGCATTTGAAATAGCCATTTCAGGGCAAACGAAACATGACTGGATGGAGAATGCGCTGGCTCAATATGGCAATTGGCTGGCAAGCAGTGGAAAACCCGTCAAAGAGACAGATGGCGCTTGGGGGTTTCGTCCCGACTATCCCGCAGCTGTCAAGATCTGGCGTCGTTTTATCGGTCTCTATGATCGTGAGGAATCGCGCCATTATCGGCAAATTGAGTCACGATTAAAAGATACCACCAGCCAAGAACTTGACGTGATCGTTGGTCATGCCTTCGTTCCAGGGTCCAAAATTCGTTTCAACACGAGATGGCGCAACATTCCCCGTTACGAGTTGAAATTATTCAAATTAAATCTGGGTTCAGACCTTCATATGGATGAAGGCGGGCATCGTCCCTCAGAGTGGATCAAAACTATAAAGACTCGAAAGCTTGAATCGGTTTACAGCAAAACATTCGATACTGGAGACAAAGGGAACCATGAACGTGGATCGCAAGAAATTGTATTGGACTCGACACCTCAAGACGGAGCTTATCTCGCGGTTGGCTTGGTCGATGGGAAGGAACAAGGTCGTGAGTTTGTATTGATCAGTCGCCTCACTGTGATGGCGCGGGCATCGAGTAATCGCATGCTTGTATGGGTCTGTGACTCTGTGGATGGACATCCCTTGCCCGGTGCAGAGGTAAGGCTCTGGCAGCGTGTAAGGTCCGGAAAACAATGGCGCTGGAGTAATTTCAAGCGCAAAGCCAATGATGAAGGTTTGGTTGTGTTTGACGATATAGGAGATTTTTCATCCATGGAATGGTTGGCAACCGCTCGTCATGAAGAGCAGCAAAATCTCTCGTTTTTTTCGAACCCTCGAAGTAATGCCTACATACAACCATGGAAAATTTATGCAATTTCAGATCGACCTGCTTATCGGCCTGAAGATGAGATTCGCTGGAAAGTGATCATCAGAAAGCAATCGTCACAAGGGTATGCCACTCCCGCCTCAAAAAAAGTTGAAATCAAGATACGCGACCCGAAAGGCAGTGTGGTGATGGAGGATGATGTCGCCTTGAATTCCTTTGGCACTGCGGCAGGTTTCTGGCAACCCGCTTTAGATTCTCCTCTGGGGATCTATGACATCGAATGCACGGATGCGGATGATAAGCTCATTGGGAAGGCTCAATTGTTCCGCTTGGAAGAATACAAACGTCCGGAAATGAAACTTTCGGTCGATCTACCCAAAAAAGAAGGGGATCGAATTCAGCCTCCCAGACCCGGAGATAAGATTGTGCTGAAAGCTCATGCCGAATATTACTTTGGTGGTTTTGTTGCTGGAGCTGATGCTGAAGTCAGGGTCTATCGAAAGCCTTTTGATTTTGAGTTCCCTCGCCCCAAACCTTATTCCTGGTTATCTGATTCGAAACCACCACGTTTTTCATCCCGCCAATTTTCACCAGAAATATTGGCACATGAATTCAAGCTTAAGACCGATGCTGCCGGTAACGTGTCCATTGAGTTCGATGCAGAGCCGGATTTATCGACCGACATGAGCTATCGAGTCGAGGTGCGGGTCACGGATGCCTCGAGGCGAGAAATCATTGGGGAGCGTGTGGTGAGGGTCTCCAGGCAAGGGCACTTCGCATTGATTGAGGCAGATCATCGGCTCGTTCGGTCCGGCGAAAAATTAAGTTTTGATGTGCGCGTGATGGATGTCAACGAGCAACCAGTGAAGTTGCAAGGGCAGGTCAAGGTGTTGCAAAAGACATGGAATGAAGTGTGGTGGACGCCTGAGGGTGCAGAAATTCAGGGGGCCCCTTTACTTGAAATCATGGAGCGACATGCGGTTTTTCCCCCTCCCCCTGAGCGATCTGATCAACGGCCTTGGCGATTCAAGAAACGAGGATACCAAGAGAAGGTGATTCACGAGCAAACTTTGCGAACGGATGTTGAAGGTCATGCTCAAATGACATTTACCCCGGGCACTCAAGGATACTATACGGTGGTCTGGATCAGTCGTGATGATCGAAAGGGAGAGCTGAAGGGACCTGGAAATGAGGTGCGTTCTGAAAAAGAATTCTGGGTGAGTAATCCGGATGCCAAAGGGTTGGGGTATCATTCCAGTGGCGTGGAAATTATTGTCGATAAAGACACTTTTCAATCAGGTCAAACGACTCCCGTCATGATCAGTGTGCCAGCCAGTGGTCGCTGGGTGCTCCTGACCATTGGTTCGAATCATATGATTGAGCACCGGGTGGTTCATGTTGAAGGTACGGTGCGCATGGTCCCGATTGACATCAGTCCTGCTCACATTCCCAATTTTTATATTCAGGCGATGATGGTGAGTGATCATGAAATACACATGGACACGGAACGTATTATGGTGCCTCCGGTGCAGGAATTTTTGAATGTCGAGATGGTCGCTGATAAGCCGCAGTATGCCCCCGGAGAGAGAGTCGGTTTAAAAGTCAAGGTAACCAATCACTCAGGTGAACCCGTCGAAGGGGAGGTTGCGGTTGCGGTTTATGACGAATCCATCACCTACATTCAGCAAGACCTGGCCGGCGATCCTCGTGAAGTGTTTTACGGAGATACCAGACCGTTGATAGCTCATCAGGGTGGACACTGGCGGTCTTTTCTGAAGTTGGTCGAGCTTGAGGATGGAGCGATCGTTACAGAATCCCAGTATCGATCTTGGCTCGAGTTGGGTATCGATCCTCAGCGATACAAGGAGGAAGTTTCATTTTTCCAGCAGCGACTTCAAATTTTTGACAGGCGAGCAAGCGGAGTTGAACCTCTCAAAAGACGGTCTTTTGGGCTTCTTGGCGAGAGTGAAGGGCTGGTGGCCGAGACGGCTCCAAGCTCAATGAGGATGCACAAAACGACGGCCTACGGAGTCGATTCACTGGGTGCTCAAGCCGACATGGCAGTAGATGCTGAGTTCGCTGGCAGCGCAGAAGCAGCAGTGGTCGTGCGCCATGATTTCGATGCAACAGCCTTTTGGAAATCATCTCTTCTTACCGACATGAATGGTCAAGGGGTGGCCAGTTTCGAATTGCCGGATTCCTTGACGAGCTGGAAAATTGTCGCCCGTGCCATTAACAACAATACCAAGGTGGGCAGCGGCTCAGCGGGTTTTGAGACACGGCGTCCATTATTGATTCGTCTGCAGACACCAAGATTTCTGATGATGGGCGATAAGGTGGTTCTTTCAGCAATCGTTAACAATCAAACAGACGCACCTGTTCGAGCACAGGTATCGATCGCTTCCGATCAGCTCCGCTGGCATGCGTCCAGCGATCTCAAGCAAACGGTTAATATTCCAGCGTATGGTGAACATCGCATTGATTGGGCCAATGTCATGGCCCTCAGTCCAGGGGAGATCAAGCTCAAGGCTGTTGTCCTGACTCCAGATGATTCCGACGCGGTTGAGGTCAAACTGAATGCATTTGAACGTGGATTGGAGCAATTCCTTGCCTGGTCTGGTAAGTCATATCAAAAGGAAATCACCATCCCCCTTGAAATTCCCGAACAGCGTAAAGCTGGAACAACACAATTAACGGTTCAGGTTACTCCAAGTCTGGCTGTAACCATGTTGGATGCGCTGCCCTACTTGATCGACTATCCTTACGGGTGCACCGAACAAACCATGAGTCGCTTCCTGCCTGCTGCGATTGTAAAGCGAACACTGCAAGAACTTGGGCTTTCGATAGAGGCTCTGCAACCAGGTAAGTTCGGCGCAGTCGACCCGTCCCTTGTCGAATCTACTCATCGGACCGGATTTGAAGCATTAAGCGAAACTGAAAATGTCACTCAGAAAGGTATCAGGCGCTTGAGCGATATGCAGCATGCAGATGGTGGATGGGGGTGGTGGCAAGATGGTTCATCGGATCCATTCATGTCGGCGTATGTTGTCTGGGGATTAAGTCTCTCCCGGGAGGCGGGCGTGGCATTTGATGGAGCGATCTCGAAAAGAGGGAGCGCTTACCTGGCGTCCACCTTGGTCGATTACGAAAATCAATTGGACCTGCAATCATGGATGTTACATGCCCTGCATGTTTCGGGCGTCGAAGCATTGAATGAAAAACAAACCAAAGCAGTCCATGTTGCCTGGGAAAACTTGTGGTTGCGCCGTGATGCATTGAATGCGTACAGTCGATCCTTACTTGCTTTGAGCGCGCATCATGCGGGTAAAGCTGATGCCGCTATGACACTGGTTCGTAATCTTGAAAATGGAGTCATTCGAACTGCAGCTTCCACACCATCGCGGTTACAGCCTGGAACCTTGTCCGGTAGCGCACCTGCGACGGCTCATTGGGGGGAAGATGGGATTTATTACCGCTGGTCTGAAGGAGGCGTCGAAGCAACCTCGACAGCCCTCAGGGCCTTCTTGGCCATCGACCCTGATCATGCCCTGATCGAACCAGTGGTTCGGTGGCTGATCAACAATCGCCGCGGGGCTCATTGGTCCAATACGCGGGATACGTCGATGGCCATCCTGGCGTTTACCGATTATCTGAAAGTGAGTGGTGAACTGGATGCAGTATTGCAATATGAGATTCATGCAGGTCAAAAACTTGTCGCCACTGAGCGGGTGACGAAGCAGAACCTTCTGAAGGCGCCCAGTCGATTTATCATTCCTCATGCATTGATTGAAGATACCACTGACATTCGAATTACCAGGACAGGCGGGAAGTCTCCGTTTTATTACAGTGTCGAGGCCGAATGGTATAGTCTTGAAGAACCCATTCCTGCTGCAGGCAATGAACTTTTTGTTCGCAGAGATTACTTCCTCTTGAAAGAAGTTTCGACACTGCTCAAAGGAACTGTGCTACAGCGCACGCCCATCCATGAAGGTGCTGCGCTGCAAAGTGGTGATCGAGTGGAAGTCGTGCTGACGTTCGATTCCAGAAATCAATACGAATATTTATTGTTTGAAGATTTAAAGCCAGCAGGATGGGAATCTGTTGAAGTTCGCAGCGGGCGGCGTGCGTATGCCCGGCAATTGTCGCAAAAAAGTATTGAACTTCTGGAGGCTGAGGGAATCCCTTCAGTGAATCCTGCTGGGGCGTGGCGTTTTACCGGGAAGACTCGTTTTGTTCATCGGGAATGGAGAGATCGCAGGGTTGCCTTGTTCCTGGATGAACTCCCCGAGGGTGTTTGGGAAATCCGTTATATCATGAGGGCGGAAGTTCCCGGGGAATTCAGTGCGATGCCTGCGGTGGGACATGCCATGTACATTCCTGAAATCCGTGGGAATACTCGTGAAAACAAAGTGGAGGTCCTGGATCGTCCCGAGTTTCAATGAAAAATGATCCCAGGTCTTACCGGTGGTATGTTGCAGGATGTCTCAATCTTCACTCCACCAAATGACCCCGATGCAGAATAGTAAGATGTGGCAGAATAATAGGAAACGCGGCGGATCAATAAAACCCTGGTGTCATGTGGACCATATGTTTTATTCCCTCGTAATCATTTGTTCCACCCTGCGCGAATTTGTTCAGGAGTTTTCTCTGACTCCCTGAGCGCTCGAAGGCTGAGGGATTGGTGTCGTTTGGCGAGTCGTTGCCCTTTTTCATCCAGCACCAAAGGGCAGTGGTAAAAGGAAGGCGGCTCCCATTCTAGTGCCTCATACAACAATAGCTGGCGTGCTGTGGAAATAATGAGATCCTCGCCTCTCACGACCTCGCTGATGTTCATTAAATGATCGTCAACCGTCACTGCGAGTTGGTAGGAGGGGATACTATCTGCCCGCCATACTACGAAATCACCGAAATGTTCTTCTGCCTTGAATTCGCACATGCCAAGCCGGCCGTCTTGGAAACAAATGCTTATTCCCTTCGGTACTTTGAACCTCCAGCAGTATTGATTGCGAGAAGAGGATTTTTTTTTCTGATCATGGTTGCTGCGACATGTCCCCGGGTAAATGAGTTCATCTTCAGCCGCATGAGGGGCTCTTGCTGCTTGTTCAATATCTTTGCGTGAACAGTGACATCGATAAACGTGACCCTTTTCGATCAGTGTCTCAAGAGTGGATCGGTAAATGCCCGTTCTTTTACTCTGATAATAAGGGGCATGCTGCCCAACCTTGTCCGGTCCTTCATGCCAATCGAAACCGAACCAGATCAGGTCTTCAATGCATCCCTCCACAAACTCAGGTTTACATCTGGGCAGATCAAGGTCTTCAATGCGCAGGATCAAACGACCTTCGGCAGCTATGACTCTTTCGCGGGCCGTCCAAAATGTTTTTGCATGCCCCTCATGCAGGCGGCCTGTGGGGGTGGGGGCAATCCTTCCGCGATATGAATTCGAGGCTGCGTTTTTCACCGGGGATTTCAGAAAGGTGCTGTTGGATTTTCCTGCAACCATTGGCTGAAGCGAGGGAGAGGAAATCTTAAATTAGTTTGAAGTTTCTCGCAGCAAAGAGAAGTATCTGCTGCTCTTGGAGGTCCTTTGTAATCGTTCAGGGAACCGGCAAGGATCTGATCTCTGCCTTCCTTCCAGTGATCGGCCAGTAATCGGCCAATCTTGAATCTGGACAAACGTTCCGCCCCAGCAAGGTGTAGGATGCCTGTCAGGTTCTGGTTCAGGATTTCCCACAGAGTGCGAGCGGTTTCTTTGGCAGAGATGGGACTTCGGTATTCATCGGTGAACAAGGTCATCGTCTTTCCGGCTCTGATGGTTTGTTGCAGATGTTCATTGAATCCCCGGTTGCGGGTGGGGGACTTTCCTCCATTGAGCGAAGTGCGTATGATGGTGTGTCGACTGTTTTTCATCACATGCATTTCCGCCTCAGCCTTGGTCTCTCCGTATTTACTTAACGGATTCGGTGAATCGGATTCAACATAGGCTCCTTTTTTACCATCAAACACTAAGTCCGAAGAAATAAAGATAAAGGGAATCGATTCAGCAAAAGATGAAAGAATTTGAGTGGTTTCGACATTGGTCCTTTGCGCCAATTGTGGATGTTCCTGACAAAAGGGATTACTGCTGATAGCGGCGCAATGAATGATCGCGTCTGGGTTTTCCCTGCGAAATCGGTTCTCAACCACTGACAGATCCAGTAAATCCAGATCCTGACGGGTTAATCCAATCGGGCTGCAACCAGTGGGGGCCGTTTGCACGACGTAGTTTCCGATGAGCCCTCCGGCACCGGTGACCCATACACGCTTAGAGGCTTTCACAAGATGGATAGGGGGCAATGTTACCTTTCAAACTACGAACAAATTTCCCCAGTGTTTCGTTTGTTGGGCCGTATCCATGGCGGTAAATATGATATTCGAGATCATGGAGCAGTGACTCAGCCGATCCGTAACGCTTGGTGATGTTTCTTTGCAGTAGCTTTTGCAGGATACCGTTCAGTTCATCGGTAATGATCGTTGATTCCTTATGGAAATCGGGAATGGGTTTTTTCAGTATGTTTTGCCTGGAATCCGCGGCATTCTCTCCTGTAAAAGGGTTGCGTCCGAGTAGTAGGCAAGCAAGTACGATTCCTGTTGAAAATAGATCTGATCGCGCATCGGTTTTCTCAAATCCGGCTTGTTCCGGGCTCATGAAATCAGCTTTGCCAGCGGCCACCTCGCCCTCCCTGTCGATCAAATAACCTCCAGCTTTCGCAATTCCGAAGTCTGTTATCTTAACATCTCCTTCGTAGGCAACCATGACATTCTTCAAACTGACATCGCGGTGCACAAGATCTAAGGGTGTCCCATCCGAACTTGCCTTTTGGTGCGCGTAGGCAAGTCCCCTCGAAATTCGGCTAGCGATAAAGACCGCCAATTCAGGTGGGAGAGAGCGACCGTTTGCGTCGATTAATTGAAGAAACTGATCCAGATTCATTCCATGGATATATTCCATGGCGATGTAACATTTACCATTAGCCTCTCCTAAATGATAAGTCTGGACGATGTTGGTATGTATCAAATTGGCAACTAGCTTTGCTTCTCCAATGAAATTCTTGAGAAACATGGGCTGATCAAGAAAGCCTTCCTTGATGAGTTTGATAGCAACTGTTTTCGTGAAATCACGGGCTCCATATTGTCGTGCCTCATAGACCACCCCCATACCGCCTTCAGCGATTTTGCGGATTAATTCATAACGGAAAGAGTCATGAATAGTGATGTTATCCTTCATATGGTCCAATTTTCATCAGTTAGGCAAAGCATGGTTTAGTCTGTTGAAGTTGCTCGGTCAAACTACCAGCTGGCTCTCAATGTTCATCCGTCGATGGAAACCGATCCTCAGAAATTGGAATGAATGCAACCCATACAGGAGGGATTATTTAGCAAATTCAATACAGCGGGTTTCACGAATTACGGTAATGCGGATCTGTCCTGGGTATTGAAGTTCATCTTCAATTTTTCTAGCCAATTTGCGTGAAAGGTCGAAAGCTTGGTCATCAGTGATAGAATCAGGCGAAACCACCACTCGCATTTCACGCCCTGCCTGTACTGCAAAGCATTTTTCGACACCATCAAAAGATTTTCCAATATCTTCAAGGTTTTGAAGTCGCTGAATGTAGGTGGTCATGCTTTCCGATCTTGCGCCAGGTCTGGAGGCGCTGATCGCATCTGCGGCACTCACGAGAATTCCATATACCGATGTGTGTGGGACTTCATCATGGTGGGCTGCGACAGCATTAGCCACAGGATCTTTTTCTCCGTGGTTACGGATATAATCGGCTCCAATGATGGCATGTGAGCCTTCCATCTCATGGTTGATGGCTTTGCCAATGTCGTGCAATAAACCTGATTTTTTGGCATCCGTGACGTCGACACCCAGCTCGATAGCCATCAGACCGGTAAGGTGTGCGACTTCGACTGAGTGATTGAGCACATTTTGTGAAAAACTATTACGGAAGTGGAGTCTCCCCAATGTTTTGGTGATCTCAGGATGCAATGGCGGAACCCCAGTTCGATACGTGGCTTCCTCACCGAGTCGAACGACGGTTTCTTCAATTTCTTCCTGAACCTTGTGAACCACCTCTTCGATTCTGGAAGGATGGATGCGACCGTCGGCAATCAAGCGACTCATGGCTTCCCTGGCGATTTCCCTGCGAACGGGATCAAATGCTGATAAAACCACCGCGTTGGGAGTGTCATCAATTAGGACTGTGACGCCCGTAGCCGCTTCGAAGGCACGTATGTTTCGTCCTTCCCGCCCAATAATCCTGCCTTTCAATTCATCCCCGGTCAGAGCCACCGTCGATGTGGTGCAATCAAATGTGTGTTCGCCTGCGTATCTTTGAATTGCCAAGCTGATTATTTTGCGAGCTTCCGTTTCTGCATCTCGCTTGGCGTCCTCCATGATATGCCGACTCAGTTCTTGAGCATCTTTCAGACTTGTCTGTTCAACTTCTTTCAGAAGGATCTCGCGTGCTTCGGTCTCGCTGAGTCTCGCGATCGCCTCCAGTTTTTCCCTGCCCCGGGTCATCTGATCCTTGAGCGTGGATTCCTGGTCTCTCAGGCGCTCCTGTTGGTCGATGATGCTGGAATGCTGACTTTGGAGCATTTGCTCCTGTTTCACCAGGCCTTCAAGTTGACGATTGATCAATGATTCACGTTCATTGAGCCGGGTTTCTTTTTGAGTGGCTTCGAAGCGCAGACTTTTGATCTCATCTTCGGCTTTTGATCTCATTGCCAGAGTCTTGGATTCGGCGCTTTCTTTCGCGCTGGAAAGCAAATCATCAGCATCGACCTTTGCTTGCTGCAAAAGTGATAGCCTGTCTTGCTGACATATCCGCTGCTGGCGTTGAGTCCAGAAGTAGCAGCATATGCAACCCAAGAGTGAACCTACCGCAAGCCCAAGCGGTGATCCCGAATTCCAAACGGCAAATAACATGACACGGTCACCCTTCAATCAAAGGCTTTCGCCACGATCGATGGAGTGATGATCCAATCCACTTTCTGATCCAAAGTTTCGTGAGGAACCGACTCCAACCATTGGTGATTGAAGGCGACCCCAAAACGGACACCATCCAGCTTCGCCAGCAACCGGTCATAAAAACCTTTTCCCCTGCCCAGACGCCATCCGCGACTATCAAACGCCAAACCCGGTATTAAGGTCAAGTCCATGTGTGACGTATTCACGATTGAGCATCTGGGATTCGGTTCAAGAATTCCGAATTTTCCTGGAATTAAATCGTATTTTAAATCCCGGATGAGCACAGGGCTGTAGGTTTTGGATTCCGACTGATATTGTGGCAGATAGAGATTTTTTCCACGCTCCACAATATCTTGAAGCAATGGAAAGATGTCCGGCTCATCTCTCATCGGCATGAACCCAAGTAAAGACTGTGACTCATTCCAACATGGATGATGTCTTATTTTCTGGACGATTTCTCTTGATTGCTGCAGCTTTTTTGTATCCGAAAGCCCTTTACTTTCAGTGATTAGAGATAATCTAAGCAGTTCTTTTCTTTGGGGGATATGCTCGCCTTTTTCGACAGATTCGTTTGAGTTTTTGAACATATCCTAAAAAATTTCCTTCCTTTTTGAACGCGCCGTAGAGCATCGCAGCCGGAGATTAAGCTGACATAATCTCAGACAGCAAAAAAACATGAATAACTTGTAAAAATCCACTCCAATGGCCGCCTACCTCTTGTTTAACGGTTCGAATCTCGCTCTACAAGCCAATGAGTATGACGAAAAATCGAACCGAAAAGCGCATCTGCACGAAATGAAAAAGAAAGTTGCTGATTTACGTGCGAAAGCGGCAGATCTCAAATCTCACGGTAAACATCAAGCAGCCGAGGCGGTGATTCATGAATCCAATGAACTTTATCAGCAATTTAAGAGTCAATCCAAAGTATTTGAACGTCGCATGAATCGCGATCAACATGCAATGGAAGAACGAATGGGTTAGCTACATGCATGAGGGAAAAGTTAAAGAAGCTGAAGAATTACACCGTCATATCCGGAACTTACCGCCGAATTGGATGCACATCGAGAAAGAACAGAACCTGAGCGCGAAGACCAGATTCACAGCGCCATCGAGCATGTGCATGCCGCTGGCTGGCATGACATGGCAGAGCATCTCGAACAAGAATGACACCAGCGCACGGAGGAGCACAGGCAACATGATGATCATTCGTTCAATAGTCAAATGTGCCAACTGATGCAAGGTCTCGAACACCGGTTCAATGCGGTCCGGGAGCAGCTGGAACGTATGGAGCATGCCCTTGAAGAATCGGCCCATCGAATGGAATTATTGGAAAAACGAGTGTTTTACTCTCACTCACGACGCAATTAATTTCCAGTCCTCGAATCAGGCCTCATTTTTGCCGATCGTTTTCATTTTCGCGTTCAGACGCGCGCATAGCGTTTGTGTCTGGCCCTGCCTGATTTCATTGCCTAGGAATCCCTTTGAATTCGGAAGATACTTCAGGCAGCAATTTATTGAGGATCATGGCTTTGTCGGCCATTTTCACTTCACCTTTCCTGCGTCTGCCGAATGTCCAGATCAGGCCTGCTGCGCCCATCCCGAGTAAGGGCATGCAACGGGAATGGCTTGGTGTATTGACGAGATCACGTTCTGTGGCTGTTCAAATTTCTTAAATGCTTTGACGCAAACTTGTCTATCACCTACTTTTGATCGCTTGCCGCCAGTTCCTCGAGCTAGGCGCAATTGATGCAAATACGCTTTATTCAACCCAATGATTGGAACGGTAAAATCACTTTTTAAGAAAATTTTTGGAACATCTAATGACCGCGAAGTTCGCAGGTTTAGTCAGCTTGTCCCAAAAATTAATGAGATCGAAACGTCCCTTGAGAATGCGTCCGATGACGAGCTCAGGCAGAAGACCGCAGATTGGAAGGCAAAGCTCTCCAAGATTCAGGACAATGATCAGCTCGCGAAGGAGCTTGAGGAGATAATGCCTGAGGCCTTTGCTGTGGTGAAGAGCGCCTGTCGTCGTCTTTGTGGTCAAGATGTTATCGTTCGCGGTCACCCTATTCGCTGGGATATGATTCCTTTCGACGTGCAGCTTATTGGCGGCATGGCCCTGCACACAGGCAAAATTGCTGAAATGGCCACAGGTGAGGGCAAAACACTCGTCGGAACCTTGCCTGTGTATCTGAATGCGCTCACCTGTCGAGGAGTGCATGTGGTGACTGTAAATGATTACCTTGCTGCGCGTGACAGCGACTGGATGGGAGCAGTTTACAAGTTCCTTGGCCTGAGTGTCGGTTGTATCGTGCATGACCAACCACCTGCCCTGCGTCGTGAGCAATACAACTGCGACATCACCTACGGGACCAACTCTGAATTTGGTTTTGACTATCTGCGTGACAACGGAATGGCGACCAGTGTGGATGAACAGGTTCAACGGAGTCATTACTTTGCAATTGTTGATGAAGTTGATTCCATTCTGGTGGATGAAGCTAGAACACCTCTGATTATCAGTGGTCCTGCAGTGGTCAACAATGATCATAGCTACGATCAGATCAAACCGGTGATCCAATCATTGGTGACCCGTCAGCAGAAACTTTGCGATCAGTTCCTGAAGGGTGCCGAGGATGTGCTCGAGAAGTTGAATTCAGAAGAGGGTGCTGCCGCAGAAATTAAGGAAGAGCTCCAAGATGAACTGGGGCTGCTCCTTTACAAATCCAAGCTTGGGCAACCGAGATCAGATCGACTCTTAAGGATTCTGGAAAATCCGGATAATATCCGTTTGATGAACAAGGCTGAGTCGATCCTGCACACCGACCAGACCAAAAAACAACTTTACGCGCAGAAAGAGGAGTTGTTTTTTGCGATGGATGAAAAAAGTCACGACGCTGATTTGACCGAAAAAGGCCGTGGCTTTCTGAGTCCAGATGACAAGGATGCCTTTGTGTTGCCCGATTTGACCGAGATTTATCACGAAATAGATTCCGATCAAGCGCGTGATGTCAAGCAGCGCATGGATGCTAAGACAAAAGCGCAGGGAGACTTTGAAAAGAAAGCGCAACGCATCCATACCATCTCTCAGTTGCTCAAGGCGTATTGTCTCTACCAAAAGGATGTTCAATACGTTGTGCAAAACAACGAAGTTGTTATCGTCGACGAAAATACGGGGCGTATGATGACCGGACGCCGCTGGAGCGATGGGTTGCATCAGGCGGTGGAAGCCAAAGAGGGGGTTGAAATCAAGCGTGAAACTCAGACTTACGCCACCATCACCATCCAGAATTACTTCCGCATGTATACTAAACTTGCTGGTATGACGGGTACTGCGGAGACCGAAGCAAGTGAATTTCTTGATATCTACAAATTAGGCGTATTGGTGATCCCGACCAACCGGCCCGTTGCTCGAAAGGATTCGAACGATTCCGTCTACAAAACCCGTCGTGAAAAATACCGGGCGGCAGCCTTGGAAATTAAAGAAATCCACCAGAAAGGCCGTCCTATTCTGGTTGGAACCATATCCGTTGAAGTAAGTGAATTGATTTCAAAGCAGCTCAAAAAAGAGGGAATTATTCACGCTGTTCTAAACGCCAAATACCACCAGCAAGAAGCAGAAATCATCACGCGTGCGGGGCAGCGAGGCGGAGTCACGATTGCCACCAACATGGCAGGTCGCGGTACAGACATTAAACTTGGTCAGGGAGTTGCAGATCTTGGGGGGTTGCATGTTATTGGTACGGAAAGGCATGAATCACGCCGTATTGACCGGCAGTTGCGAGGTCGTTGTGCGCGTCAGGGTGATCCGGGTTCATCTCACTTCTTCATTTCGCTGGAGGATGACCTCATGCGTTTGTTTGGTTCTGACCGAATCGTGAAAGTCATGGAGCGAGTAGGGCTTGAAGAAGGTCAGGAGTTGGAACATCCGCTGTTGAATCGATCAATCGAGACTGCTCAGAAGCGAGTCGAGCAGCACAATTTCCAAATTCGAAAACGCACATTGGAATACGATGATGTGATGAACAAGCAGCGTGAAGTCATTTACGGTTTCCGCAATGAAGTGCTTGAATCGAGCAATGTTCAGGATCAGTTGATGGATATCATGGAAGAGGTCACTGTTCAAAAAGTGCACCAATTCTCATCTTCCAACGAAGACATTCGTGATTGGAACCTACGTGCCTTTCTCGATTGGGTAAATCTTAATTTCCCTCTGGGAATGCCCGAGGAAGAACTTATTCAGGCCGGTGAAACAGGCAAAGATGAACCTGTCTCTGGTAGTTTATATGATGGCATGAGTCCATCGCAATTTGCTGTCGCTGCCTTTGTTTCAGACAACGTACGCAAGGCCTACGAATTAAAAATCAGCGTTGAAAATGAAGATGCTCTGAAATCGATGGAACGCTTCACCATCCTGGGTGCGATCGACAAGCTCTGGCAGGAGCATCTCTACAGCATGGATGGTTTGCGCAACAGCATTGGTCTCCGTGCCTATGGTCAAAGAGATCCTTTGATCGAATACAAGAGTGAAGCATTCAAGATCTTTGATGAACTCATGGTGAATATCAAAACCGAGATTTGCCACAACATTTTCAGAAGCGCATCCAGCCTGATGGCTTTTCAGCAATTCCTGGGTAAGTTGCCCCAGCGAACGCACCATCAGGAAACGACAGCATTTGAAAAGCAGGAAATTAAAGATAAAAAGGGCAGCGAAGTCGTAAGTGAGGTCAACGAGGCCATAGCCAAGGCAACTCCGGTTCGTAGTGGGCCTAAAGTGGGACGTAATGATCCATGCCCCTGCGGTAGCGGAAAAAAATACAAGCTATGTTGCGGTAAGTTGTAAATTTCCTTGAGGTTCACAAAGGAACAAGCCCTTGGTTTCGTTCAACTGAATGGTATTTGTCCAATCTTTCTATCTCATTTTGGAGTGGATCAATGAAAATGATAAAAAAAGACTCAATTCGCGGGTTTTAGCTATATCGTTAACGTTCCTGTGTTACCTGTTTTTATCTAGCTTTTTGGGTGACTTTACCCTTAAACAGAGTGATTGCCACACTGAGCGATGCGCTTCATATGGTAAGTGGGTCTAAAATCCGCTTGCAGAGGTAGAATGAATGCTTGAAAATGTAGATCTTTGAGCGATCTTAAAGGTAACTTGGTGCGAGCACAAAGGCCGAATTACCCTTTTCCCGAATTTTAATTATGGCAAATCAAACAACCGTGTCTAACACAAATGCCGCCAGTGGCGGGTCTTCCCCCGAAAGCGGCGAGGGAAGCAAGCCAAAATATCCCGGCATCCGACTGACTTGCAACGGTAATCAACTTGTTACCCAACACGTTGAAACCCGTATTACCGAAGGCGGAATTTACTACCCCATCACCCCTTCCACAGAGGGAGGCGAACTCTATCAGCAGTCATTTGCTCAGGGCGAACTGAATGTATTCGGCCAACAGAAAATCGCCATCGAAACCGAAGGCGAACATGCGGCTCAAGGCGGAGCCACTGCATTCTCTGTGACAGGCAAGCGTGCTGTCAACTTTACCTCCGGCCAAGGCATCGCTTATGCCATGGAGCAGTATTATCATGCTCCAGGCAAGGGTTCCACGATGGTGCTCGAAGTTGGCGCGCGTGCTTTGACTAAGCATGCCCTCAACGTTCACTGTGGTCACGATGATTTCTACGGAGCCCTGGACACAGGCTGGATCATGCTGATGGGTAAAACGGCTCAGCAGGCTGCAGATCAGGCCGTCATCCTTCGCAAAGTGTGTGAGCTATCTCTCAATCCTGGAATGAACATTCAGGATGGTATGTTGACCACTCACTCAGAGAGAACCTACTATGCTCCTGAAGCAGATTTCCTGCGGGAGTTCCTAGGTGCTCCTTGGGATATGATTGACAGTCCTACTCCCGCGCAGAATGAGTTGTTTGGCCTCAAGCGCCGTCGCGTGCCCGAGATGATGGATTTAAAACATCCTGTCCTTCTTGGCCCAGTCCAAAACCAGGAGCATCACATGAATGGTGTTGTTTCTCGGCGTGACAACTTCAATGAACCTATTCTTGGATTCCTTGAGGATGCTTACAAAGAGTTTGGAGAATTAACAGGTCGACACTACGGTTTGGTATCTACCTACAAAACCGAGGACGCGGATACTGTTTATGTGACGCTTGGCTGCGCTGCAGAAAATATCGAAGAAGCGGTTGATTACCTGCGAGATAATGAGGGAGCCAAGGTTGGTTCCATGCATGTCAATGTGATTCGACCTTTCCCAGAAGCTGCTGTGATCAACGCACTCCGCGGCAAAAAGAATATCATCGTTCTCGAAAGAACAGATGAAGGCCTCTCCGGTGATAACCCACTCGCACGCGACATCCGTTGCGCCCTGAGCAAGGGTGTTGAGGCGCATCGTCACAAAGGGACATTGCCTCCCATAAAACCTGAGGAAAGACCTCTCATTTTTCGTGGTTCCTACGGGATTGGTAGTCGTGATTTTCGTCCGGAGCACGTGCTTGGCGCATACGAGTATACTCAAGGCAAGACCCATCGCAAGGATGGCAAGGGCGCGGATGATGGGGAGACCTTTTTCGTCCTAGGTGTGAATCATCCATATGCCGTCATATCCAAAGCTACTCCATCGCTTCTGCCTGAAAAGGCCATTGCAGTGCGTTTTCACTCCATAGGTGGCTGGGGAATGATCACTACCGGTAAAAACTTGGGCTCAATCATTGGTGAATTCGGTGATGTGATCTCCAAGAAAGATCCTTCCTACGATGCTTTTGGGGCACTTGAAGATAAATTGTTCGTCAGTGCCAATCCGAAATATGGTTCAGAGAAAAAGGGTGCTCCAACGAATTATTACCTCGTCGTTGCCCCCAAACCTATTCGAGTCAATTGCGAGTTGAACCATGTGGACGTTGTGCTTTGTTGCGATCCAAAAGCATTTACACACACCAACCCTCTTGAAGGTTTGAATCCTGGTGGTTGCCTGGTCTGGGAATCCAGTGATTCCCCTGAAACCGCCTGGCAGAGAATTCCCCAAAAGCACCGTCAATTCGTCAAAGACAACAACATTCGTATCTTCATCCTACCTGGGTTTCAGATTGCCCGTAACGCAACCTCAAGACAGGATCTTCAGCTACGTATGCAAGGGAATTCCTTCTTGGGAGCGTTTTTCCGTGTTTCTTCCTTCCTTGATGACAATAGCATCAACGAAGATCAGTTTCGGGATGTTGTTGAGAAGCAATATCAGAAAAAATTCGGTCGATTCGGCGAAGCTGTTGTCTCCTCCAACATGGAAGTGATGACTCAGGGATTCAATCTAACGCAGGAAATCACATATGGAGAAGTTGAAGATGCTGATACCTCCAGCATGAGGCAGTCACCATTGGCGCCTCTCGGAGACCATGAAATAGCTCCTACTGCAGGTTGTGCGGAATCAGGCTGTAGTTCCTGCGAACCACCTGAGGAGCAACCTGAAAGGGCTCCGGTCCAAACTCTGGCAAAGTTCGATTCCGAGTTCAGAAATGGTCTTGGTTACCACCAGCCAGCTGGTGCTTTGTCGGCAATGGGGGTGATGGCCTCGGGGACCGGTGCTACACAATCCAAGTATGTGGCCAGACGTGAAACTCCGGTTTATATCGCCGAAAACTGTACCCAATGCATGGAATGTATCACGGCTTGTCCGGACACTGCGTTACCAAACACTTCACAAGATGTTGAAACTATCCTGAGCACAGCCGCCCGGAATTATATCAACAATCCTGAGGAGCGTGTTACCCTTCTGCAGGCCATTCCCGAGATTGAGAAGCAGTCTAGAGAACAGATGGTAGAAAGTGTTCAGGCCAAAAGTGACAAACCGTTCAGTGATATCGTAAGTGAGCTTGTAAGTGGTCTCGAGAATATATCCGATGAAACCAAAAAAGAATTCTCCGGCATCATCGCCCAACTCCCATTGGCATACAGCAACGTCACAGCAATATTCCGAGCTGTAGAAAAGAAAAGTCCCGGTAATGGTGGCTTGTTTTCTATTTTCGTATCGGATCTTTGCAAGGGATGTGGCGAATGTGTGCAGGTCTGCGGTGATCATGATGCTCTTCGGATGACTGTTGAAACAGAGGAGTTGAATGCACAGCTGACAACAGCTCAAATATTCTCTCGCCTCTTACCCGATACACCTCAAAAGTTCCTCGGGCTTTATCAGGATGATGCGCCGCAGGACTCACGGGAGGCAGCCCTACGCAACCACATGATGGTGCGTCGGAATTATGAAGCACTCGTATCCGGTGATGGCGCTTGCGCAGGTTGCGGTGAAAAATCAGTACTCCATGCTGTGGCGTCTGTCACCGAAGCTTACATGCGCCCTCTCTATCATCAAAAAGCGGACCGACTGCGGGAAAAAGCAGATGTGCTCGAAGCCAGCGGATTGGATCGATTGCAAAAACTGAAAGATTCTGATCCTGAAACCTACGTTTTGTACACCCGCTGCATTGCACACATCATCATGGGATTGGGAGGCGAAACGGAGGAAGATACCACCCATCGTATGGAGCAGCACGGGCCCATTTCTGATGAAGAGATTATCAATGCACTGGTTGCTGTCTTGCGCCAGGACGCTTTCAATCACAAAGATCTCCAGTCATTGGATGGTCGAGACGCACGTGGTCAATCTGTGATGTTCATGGGAGCAAGTACTGGCTGTAACACGGTCTATGGTTCAACACCTCCGGGCAATCCTCATCCATATCCGTGGATGAACTCATTGTTTCAGGATGGCGCCACAATCAGTTGGCTTATGGGTGAGTCGCTCATCGTGAATCATGCCCGCAGGTCCGTGGTTCCTGAGCGTTTGAGTGATTGTCTTATGCAGCGCGATGAATCGGTCCTTACTGACAAGGAATACTTCAACCTTGCTCGACTGGATGATGCTTTGATGACCGAGCAGGAATTGCGTGAATTGCCCAAAGTATGGGTTATCGGTGGTGATGGTGCTCTTGGAGATATTGGATTCCAGAACGTTTCTAAAGTCATCCTTCAAAATCGTCCCAATGTCAAAATCCTCATGCTGGACACACAGGTGTACTCCAACACCGGTGGTCAGAATTCCGACTCTTCAACCATGTTGGGTGGATATGACATGAATCAATTCGGTGCTGCCTCTCAAGGTAAATTGACTGAGAAGAAAAATGTTGCTGAGGCCTTCACTTCTGGGCATGGATCTCCATTCGTGGCGCAGGTTTCCATGGCAAATGCAGCAAAGATGTACAAAGCCATGTTGGATGGTATTGAGTACCGAGGCACTGCTTTTTTCCAATCTTACACAACTTGTCAGCCAGAACACGGTGTCGCGGATCATATGTCGGCTGATCAGGCGAAACTTGCACGTGATTCACGAGCAATGCCTGAATTTGTGTTCAATCCCAGAGGAGGCGAAACTTCACAGGAGACCTTCAATCTTAAAGGTAATCCGACTCTGAACCGTGACTGGTGGGAAACCAAGTATGCTTCCACTGGCGAGAAATATCGATACACCGTTGCGCACTGGGCATTGACCGAGGCTCGATTCCGCAAGCATGTCAAAGAAATCAAGGAAGAGGAAGCCATGGAATTCATCCATTTTGATGACGTTTTATTGTGTGTTACGCAGGATGATGTCACTCACCGCAGGGTGTTTGATGCAAGCCACCGATCGCACGTGCCAAACTTCGGTGCCTACATCAAAGCTGAAATCAGTGGTAAAATGCGTTTCTTCTCTGTTTCGCGTCAAATGGTATTATTTGCCGTTGAAAGGCGTAAAGCGTGGCGCATGCTTCAGAGTAAGGCAGGTGTGGACAACAAGGATTATCGAGCACAGCGTGAACTGGTCAAGAAGGTTGACTCCGGAAAGATTGAGATCTCGAGTCTGCTCGGCCGAACGCGAGAGCTTTTTGATGCTGAGTTGGAAGCTCTGAAATAAACACAGGGATCTCTACGTCATCTTAGATAACTCAATGACAAGATCTGTTCGGCATTCTTCGCCGAACAGATCTTTTTTATTTTACTGATGGAATCCTTGGACCTAAGCCAATCATCAATTGCACAATGACTCAATGAACCACGACCCAATGATACGAGTTAAAAAGTGCCTCAACACTTTGAAAGGACGATTATTCTCCTCTTTGCTTGCGCTGGCCTTTCACTGCCTTGGGGTCACCCAAAATCTAGCGGATATCCAATGGGATATCCAATCACCTCTGGATTACCAGGTATTCCAGCGAGACTCTCTTGAATCAGGTCGGATAACCATCAAAGGGAAAATAGAGGGATTGGACGCTGCAGCATCGATCCTGCAATTTCGGCTTGGCGACTATCCGAACAAGGATTGGATCGATGCGGAAGAAACTCTTAAAAATGGATCTATCGATTGCAGCGTCGCAGTGCCCGCCGGAGAGTGGCATCAAGTGGAATTACGAATCATCAATGGAGGTGTTTCCATGGGGGAATACGTCATTCCCCATGTTGGCGTGGGTGAATTGTTTGTCGTCGCCGGGCAATCCAATTCTGCCAACCATGGAGAGGAACGGCAGAGAGTTCTTTCCGGAAAGGTTTCAGCTTTTGACGGAATTCATTGGCGTATTGCGGATGATCCGCAACCAGGTGCCAGTGGCAAAGGTGGAAGTTTCATTCCAGTTTTTGGTGATGCCATGGCCCGGCATTTTCAGGTCCCGATTGGTATCGTGGCGTGCGGAATAGGGGCGACAAGTGTGCGTGAATGGTTGCCCGCCGGGAGTCGGTTTCCCAACCCTCCAACACTGACTGGACGAGTAAAGTTGCTGGCTAATGGTGAATGGACCAGTAAGGGGGAAGCCTATGACATGTTCATAGGCAGAATGAGATCGCTGCAGGCTCAGCGATTTCGGGCAGTGCTATGGCACCAGGGTGAAAGTGATGCGAATCAGAGAGATCCTGCGTGCACGCTTCCCGGAAAGCTTTATCGCGAATATCTTGAAAAGCTCATAGTCTCCTCGAGGAAAGCGATTTCAAGGGATGTTCCATGGTTTGTGGCTCTTGTGAGTTATCACATTCCCGGAGATGAAAGCTCGGTAGAAATACGTGAAGCTCAGGCCTCACTTTGGCGAGACGGAATTGTTTTAAAGGGGCCCGATTCTGATGCAATCAAGGGGCATTTCAGAGAGCGAAATGGTCGGGGAGTCCATTTCAGTGCAGAAGGTCTGAAGGAGCATGGGCTTCGGTGGTTTGATGCGGTGGCACCTTGGCTAGAGTCCGTTTTGAGTCAATAATTTTCTTTTAAGGCAGGGCTCATTTCATAGCATGCAACCATGCCTAAACAAGTTTGCTCACCTTTGAATCGTCGTCAATTCCTTCGACAAAGTATTGCGCTTTCTGCCGCAGGTCTTGTGGTTCCTTTGATTGCGAAAGGGCAATCGGGAAATACCTCTCCATCGAATCGATTGAACATCGGAGTGATTGGTATGGGGGGTAGGGGGATTACTCTCATGCAATCCTTTTTGAGGCAAGCAGACGTTCAGGTTACCGCTGTCTGTGATGTGGATCTGGAGCACTACCGATCCAATGCCTGGGGTAAAGGCCGGGTATTTGGTCTGAATGCGGCCAGACGTGCTGTGGATCAATACTACGGAGACAAACAGAAATCCGGGAATTTCAAGGGCTGTCATGCGGACAAGGATTTTCGTGTTCTATGTGCTCGTCAGGATGTGGATGCCATTGTGGTCGCTTCGCCTGATCATTGGCATTACCACCAGGTCATGGAAGCACTCAAGCACGGGAAAGACGTTTATTGCGAAAAGCCGGTTACTCATACTTTCATGGAAGGAAAAATGATTTACCGCGAAGTGTTGAGACGAAAGGCCATTTTTCAAACCGGATCACAACAGAGATCAACAGGAAATTTTCATCGTGCCGTTGAGCTGGTCCGTAACGGGCACTTAGGTTCGATCAAACGTGTTGAGGTCGGGCTGCCTGCGGGCTACAAAGAAGCAAGTATTCCCGCTGTGACCGAACCCATCCCTGAGAGTTTGGATTACGATTTCTGGTCTGGCCCAGCGCCATTGCTTCCTTACATGCGGGCACGTCATCATCAATTATGGCGAGGACATCTGGCTTATGGTGGCGGCAACATCATGGACTGGATTGGTCATCATAACGATATTGCACATTGGGGTGCAGGAATGGATGATTCAGGCCCTATTGAAGTTGAAGCGGTCGGATGGACCGAATCCAGTACTCCGGCCTATGACGCACCTGTGGAATTCGAGATACAATGCCTTTACCCAGGCCAGATAGAGTGGTTGATCGGCTCAAGATTTCAAATGGGAACCAAGTGGATTGGCGAGAACGGATGGATTTATGTCAATCGAGGCAAGTTAGAGGCATCTGATTCACGGTGGGTGGCCAAGGATTTTAATCCCGGCCCCGCAAAGGTATATCAATCAAGTAATCACATCCGTAATTTCATTGAAGGTGTGGCGCAGCGCAAGGCATGCATCGCCCCGGCGGAGACGGGTCATCGATCCATTTCGCCCGGTCATTTGGGATATGCATCTCACCAGCTGGGGCGTAAACTAAAATACGATGCGCGCGTCGAGAGGGTCTTGGATGATCCTGAGGCGAATGCCTTGTTGGATAGGAGTTACCGGAAACCCTGGAAAATCTAGCTCCTTGACTGCGAAACGTGGATAGCCCCCCCTGTGCCAAGAACAGTTTTGATATACAGTTTTGTCTGATTCCGTGACATCTTTTCAAAGATCGATTGCCAGCTACGAGGCACAATTCGGATCGAAACCCCAGTGGGTAGCTCATGCTCCGGGCCGGGTTAATCTCATTGGAGAGCATATTGATTATAACGATGGATTCGTATTGCCTGCTGCCATTGATCGTCGCTTGAGTATCGCGGCCTCTCCGGTGAATCATCCGGAAATCCTGATCTATTCTGAGCAGGAAAAGCAACAGGTGCATTTTTCTTTGGATGCTCCGCTCCTTCCTTCCGGAAAATGGACGGATTATGTGATAGGTGTCGTAGAATACTGGAGACGCCTTGAAACGAGACCAGTAGGACTGAAATTGGCGATTGCATCAGATGTTCCATATGGCAGCGGATTGAGCAGCAGCGCTGCTTTGGAAATGGCGTTTGCCACGTTAATTGGGGAAGTTTGGGGCCTTGAATTGGATCCTGTGGCGAAAGCCTTGAAGTGTCAGCAAGTTGAAAGTGATTTTGTAGGGATGCCTTGCGGCATCATGGATCAGTTTGTCGTCGGCCTGGCCAGGAAAGATTATTTTCTGAAAATCGACTGCCAATCAAATACGCATGAATTCATCAAAGCAGGCGAGCAATTTCCGGCGCTATTGATCATCAATTCCAACGTGAAACATGCGCTGACGGATGGAGGATATGCATCTCGCAGGGCACAATGTGAATCTGCACTTTTCAAGCTGGGCAGCGCATCCTGGAGATCTGTTTCCATGGAGCAATTATCGGGATCCGCAGGCAAGTTAGATGAAGTGGAATTACGGCGTGGAAGACACGTGATTTCTGAAATGCATCGGACACTGGAAGCATGCGAGCGAATTCAGGCAAGTGACTATCAGTCATTGGGGGAATTACTTTATCAAAGTCATTTCTCACTGCGCGATGATTTCGAAGTTTCCTGCCCTGAATTGGATTGGATTGTCAATCGGATGCAAAGTCTAGGAGGTCGTGAAGGTGTTTATGGTTGTCGTATCACAGGTGGGGGTTTCGGTGGTTGTGCCGTGAGTTTGGTCGACCCTGAAGCAGTGAAAAGGGTCATCCAAATCATTGCCCATGATTATCTTGAGGCATTTGGTGTTTCTGCAGGCTTTTTTCTCACGCAACCTTCTGCTGGTTGTGCATTGAGTAAATTGTAGTCTTATTCACCCAGTAACTGCAGAAGAGCGGCATCTTTTTCCGGGCCTTCCAAAAAATCCAATGCTCTGCGGTAGCGAGTTTTTTCTGACGCATCGATTGACGGGTCCTTGATGAATAGAACCAGTTTTGCTGGTGTGAACTTGCTTCGGCTTCTCCATATAATATCCCGTCCTGCTGGGGTATCCCAATCATCCTTCACCAGGTTCATCCAAGCCTCAAAAAAGACGTCTTCATTGCCTTGAGCCCCGATACCCAGAGCTTCCAGATAGAACCGGTCCTTGCCGTCGTATTGCATGGCGATTGTTGCCCATAATTCAGGAGCAAGAGTGGATTTTGAGTGATTCAGTGCAATGGCGCACTCTCGCCGCACCGCAGGAGATGAGTCTCTGACCGCGCGTTTAATTAAATCAATAACACGCATTTTTTGCTCGCGAGCTATTCTTATGGCAGTGGCTCGAACGGACGCATTTTCATCGCTCATTGCTTCGATCAAATAAGGATTTGACTCATATTTGAGGCGCCCCAGTAAGTGAAGTGCCCGCGCTCTGAAATGAGGTGTGGTGCTGCGCCAAAGTGCGAGTAGTTCTGGTATGGCTTTATTACCCATTTCCTTCAAGCGCCTCCAAGCGGAATATCTCGTTGAAGCATTTGGAGATTTCAACGCCTGAACGGCCCTTTTTCCTGAATCTAGGGATGCTTGCAGGATGGTATAATTTGTTTTCTCAAGAGGTGCGATGCGATAGATGCGTCCACTCATTGAATCCAGTTGCTGGTCTGTCATCAGGTTTTCCGCGCTTGTGGCATCGTTCCAATCAGCAATCATCAGCGATCCGTCTGGTGCAGTGCCTACATCACAGGGGCGAAACCATGGATGCTTGGACGATAAGATATTCTGAATGACAGTTTTTTCTGCATCGCCGATCTTTTCTGTTAATAATCCGTGGACCGCTTGCTCCTGTGAGTCGCAATAGATGATTTGGTTCTGGAATTGAGAGGGTAACAAAGTTCCCTCATAGACAGTGATGCCTTTTGGTGCTCCTTCGCCGATCTTCCAAAGAGCTGGTATCACACCGGGGTCATGCTCGTGCCAATGCCTCAGAGGGATTTCCTTCGCCATCTTAAGACGGTTCTCAATCCAGCTGGCTCCTGTCAGCTCATCCAGATACCCAAAATTACCACATTCAAAAACCTCGTTGATCCTAGCTGCCGGGGCTCCCTGGTCAGCTTGATCCGATTGCCATACCGCTCCAAAAGAATCCACCGTCAGCTCGAATGGATTTCTGAAATTATGCCCGATAACTTCAAACTTGCTTCCGTCCATGCGGCAGCGGAATGCCATTCCTCCCCAGTATGGGTTGCCATCGGCCCTGACGGTGCGCCCCATCAGGTCGGTTACCGGGCTTCCGTTGGCATGAGAAATTTGTGAACCCTGGTTTCCAAAGTTGAAATAGAGATTACCACCCGGACCAATGACAGGTCCATGCACGCCCTGGTCATGGTCAACGCCTCCAATGCCCGTGAATAAAACCTCCTTCTTGTCAGCCTTATCGTCGCCATCCGTATCAGTTAAAACGATGATATCAGGTGAGCATGCCACGAAAATTCGATTCTCAAGCACGCAAATACCCTGAGCAGAATTAATGTCATTGCCTTGATAAAAAACCGTGCTTTTATCGGCTTCACCATTCTGATCGTTATCTTCGAGGATCAGGATTCGGTCCCCGTCGGAACGCAATTTACCCCATGCCTGCCATTGGCGGTAATTGACTCCCTCCGTCACCCAGACTCTTCCCCTGGGGTCGATATCCAGGCTGGTTGGATTCAACACCATGGGCTCAGAGGCAAATAATTGAACCTCCAAACCTTCAGCAGTTTGCATACGTTTTAATTGCGCTTTCGCAGATTCGGAGCCCACTCCAGCTGGACTTTGTGCCCATGCAGAAACGAGGGTCATCCAAGCCAGTGACGATATTAAGAAATGAGAAGTGACATACATACAAAAGAATGGGGCTCACGTTTGACATGAGCCCTCACAATCTTTTCCTGATAACAGGAACCAGTTATTTACGTTTGCCTTTAGGATCCAGATTCTTGCTCAGATCTTCCTCAGAAATAAAAGAAACGACACCTTGAGGAGGGACTTCGACCTTGGCGATCCACAGCAAGGCATTAAGCACCACTTTTCGGAAATCATCGTTGCCCCAATTCACGTGATGATGTCCACCAGTGAATCCAAAGCCTCTCCCCCCATCCGGACGCTCGCGTACCCACATCATGGTTTCTTTGCGTCCCTTGTCTTCTTTTATGTGCGGGTAGGGTCCTTTGGGCCAGACGTAGGGACCATCACGCACATCATCTGCCGGTGAGGCGGTCAAAATAGGAGTAATCCCGTCCATATCGGAGCGCCATCGCATGTTGAAATACCACTCATCTTTTACTTTGAAAGGTTTCACACCTCGAGTGACTGGGTGCTGTGGGAAAGACAGGAAATCCGGAGACCACATTGGATTGACGCTGAACTGATGTTCGTAATCCCCGCCGATCCATCGATGCATGGCTTCTCCAGGGTCACCTTTTGGGACTTCCACCCCATAATGGGCGCATCCAATTCCCACACCTTTTTCTGCAAGGCGGTCGATCAATTTCATGCGATCCTCCTGTATAGCGGGGTGTCCATTCCCTCCGTCTGCGTAAATCAGAATGGCGTCAGCAGAGTCCAGCGTTGAAATGTCTTTCGGCCAACCCATCTTGTGAACTTCCACTTGGACACCTGGCATGTTTTCAAGACATTTCTGAAGTAGCATGCAGCCTGCATTAAATTCGTGATCTCCCGGGCCGTGACTTGGCCTGCCGGCCAGCAGAACGATTTTTTTATCCTCGAGTGCAAGCAGGTTTGCTGACAAAAGGACAGTGAATACGAGTGTCAATAATCGTTTCATAGGGACTTACTTTGCGCCTTTGACAGGGCTGATGAAAGATTGGTTTTGGCGGGCATCACGAAGGATTTCCAGCGGGTTTCTTCCACGCTTTTGATCAAGATTGGTGAGTATTTGCTCGTCGCTCAATGGGCAATCGATCCCATTTTCAGGAACCTCAGCCTTTGCCAGCCACAGCATGGCGTTCAAGATCACTTTTCTGAAATCAGGATTCCGCCAGTTGAGATGGTTGTGAAGGCCGGTGAACCCGAAGCCTCGTCCACCATTGGAGCGTTCGTATGCCCAGGCGACATGCTGCGGAAGGCCTGCGGCCACCGCCTTGCGTACCTCTGGGTTCCCACTGTGCGGGCCATCTTTTCGCTCCATCGTTTTTTCAGGAGCCACAGCCGAAAGAATAGGCGTAACGCCCTTCATGTTATCTGGGAATCGCATATGGAAATACCACTCATCATTGACCGCAAACGGTTGGACGCCGTTGGTAATCGGATGATCCGGAAAGCTTGTGAATTCAGCAGTCCAGTGAGGGTTGACCGACCAGTTTGTTTCAAAATATCCGCCCATCCATTCCAGGAACTCAGATCCTCCCCTATCCTTGGGAACTTCGACGCCATAATGAAGACACCCAAATCCTGCACCGCCACCCATCACCTTGCTTAATTGTGCTAATCTGCCTTCCTGAATGGCTAAATGGTTCCCCCCGCCCGTGCAGAAAACAACAACGGCATCCGCACCTTCCAGCGCATTGGGATCCTCAGGCCAGCCACCTGTGTAAACATCAACTTCAACGCCGGAGACGTCTTGCAGGCAGCGTTCTATGAGCATACAGCCTGCCTTGTGTTCATGCTGAAGAACACCATGACTTGGCGGGCCTGCTATCAAGACAATGCGTTTGGTATCCGCCTTGAGATTTGTCGTTAAACTACAAACCCAAAGTAGGGCAAGAATGCATGGTTTTATCAATTGATTGCATTTCATGATTCAATTCAGGGTGCTTAGTTCTTGCGTGTAGCTGACCAGTTGAGAAGCATCTCATCATTTAATGTGACTTCTCCCGCAAGGGCACCATTCGGCTTCATTTTTCCTCTATAGCTAGCGGTGACTGTTTGCCCTTCGTATTCACCGGATATGTTAAACTCAACAACATCTCCAGATACGGTCCCTTTCACAGGGCTTTTACCCAGTAGCCCTTCATATTGACCTAGGAGCTGGTTGCCCTGTTGTTGAAGGTGAAACACAGGAGTACCGACCCCCTGGTCAGAGAAAACTTCCATATTCCAAACGCCACCGATCTGGATGGGTTTTAGTTTCTTGATTTTGATATCGCGAAACTGGACTGTCATTGGAGGTCCTGCGTGCAGTTGCAGTGCCAGGATCCCTGAGTCAACTTGCTTCTCTTTATCTTCATCGAGAACAATAGCTGTGACGCGACCGTTGATGACGTGGACGAAACGATTTTCTACAGCAATGATTTTGTAATCATTCCAATCCTCATTCTTGATCTGGGATTGAATATCCTCAGATGCTCCCAACGAGCCAAGAACCTCCACTTTATGTTTGTCCCCATTGCGTGCAATACTGGTCATCTGACCCCGTTGTGCCAAGATGCCCCGACCTCTCTCTTCATATAAGATGCCTGAGAAGGTTTTGCCTGCTTCGAAATCTCCCTGATAACCTCCAACGACCCAATTGCCAAGTTCCTTGCTCCGATACTGAATGCCTGAATTGCCATTGATGATTTTATACTGCAAGCGCAATTCAAAATCATCCACCTTACCGTTACGCCAGATAATGAAGGTATTGCCTTTGGTTGGGTTTTCCTTGGTGGTCTGACCTGTAATCGCACCATCGCGAACAGACCAGAATTTTGGGTTTCCATCCCAGCCGTCCAGGTTTTTACCGTTGAAGAGCGAAGTAAAACCCTCGTTGTCTGCAGCACTTGCTTGCCAGATTAAACCCGCACACAGGGCCGTTGCCAGAATGGATCGCATGAATTGTTTCATAATGGTAAAAATAAGGCCGGAAAATCCGGCCGGTTTTTCTATTGGATGCTCTTTAAGTTACTTGATGTTTTTCTTCAGGAATTTGAGACCTTTCACTGCAATCTCATCCCGAGTGGGTTCCATGCGACGCCAGATAGCAGCCGCCTTTGCGATAACCTTGACGTCTGTGGTGAAGGATTCGATCACCACGTCACCCTTGTATCTGATGGATTTCAGCGCAGCAACAATCGGTTTCCAGTCAATGTGGTCGTTGCCCGGAGTTCCACGGTCACTCCCGCAGGCATGGAAATGTCCCAGCAGTTTGCCGGCCTTCTTGATGGCTTTTGCTTGATTCTTCTCTTCGATGTTCATGTGGAATGTGTCGAGGTGCAATTTCAGCGCCTTGCTATCCACATCCTTGATCATTTTCAGACCTTGATCACAGGTGTTTATAAAATCTGTTTCGAAGCGATTCAAAGGTTCGAGACAGATGGTGCGGCCTCGATCCTCTGCGTATTTACTCAGGGTTTTGAGATTCTTGACCACCGTTTTCCACTGTGCGGCATATTCCTTGGCGGGAACCGCATCGGCGCGGCCGACAGCAGAATAGACCGGGCCAATCAACGACGGGCAGTCCAGAGTGACCATCTGGTCTATGAGAGCCTTCATGTAGGCAAGCCCTGTTTTCTGTTGTTGGGCTGTTCCTCGCAAATCGCGGTCAGGTGACATACAGGCACATACCGATCCGCAAACAAGATCGTTGCGGTCCAGTGCGGCTTTCACCCTCTCAGGATTAATGTGCGACGGATCCTCCACCGGGATTTCTATCGTATCAAAACCCCATTTTTTGAACTTGGGCAAGAGGCCAGTGCTCCGCGTGGTGAAGGGGGATGTGAACAGAAAGGTATTAATTCCAAATCTCATAGCTAAGGGTAATCTGCATTGAATTATATTCCTGGATTGTTTCCTAACAAGCTTTTTGTCCAAGGGCTTCAATCATCGTTTGGATACGGTGGCTGTAGGTGTGATGCCCAAGAACGCGCTTGCGTGCCTTCATGGCGATTTCTTCGGCGCGGTATGGATCATACTTGAGGGATCGATAAACCAGTGGCACCTCATCCCAATCCCGATACACGACGAGCTCTTCGTATGGATCGAATTGGAGTTCAAGATCAGGGACCCATTTCGTGAGCATCAGGTTCTGGCAGGCTGCTACTTCAAATACCCTGAAGTTCAGTCCGTTCAGATTCTTGGGCCTTCGAGGTAGATCCAGTACGACGGCGTATTCCTGATAAAGTCGAGTCAAGGTGTTTGAATCCAAGTTTTTGCTTTTTAACTTCGTCCACCAATTCGTGGTTTTAGGGCCTTCCCAGATAACAGGGACTCCTCGGAGGCGTAGTCGATTGAGGGTTTTTAATCGTGACTCGGTAACGCTTCCCGCAAAGATGATTTTACTTTCCCTTGAATCCACACCTGAAGGGGCAAACCTCCTCTCATTAACCGCGAGAGGTAAATATTTCATCTTTCTATCTTCACCTGGTCTTACTTTCTGCAGCGATTCCTGCATGGAGGAGTCGGAATAAAAAACATGGTCAAAACATTGGATGCCCTTCCAGGAAGTTCGCCTGCAGTCACTGAACCACGCTGCCAGTGTAGCTTTTTTCTTAAGATCCCTCTGAATGGCTTTGAAGAATGCAGATGTCATTGCAAAGGGGTCAAGGAACAGAATAAGCCGTGGAGCGGCCTTGTTGACTTGATCTCGGATACGCTGGATTGCGGGCTCGTCCGGGGCAAGATTCATGTATCCATGCCGATACTCAAACCATCGTTCTTCCAGTCGTTCAGGTTCAAGTGCAGCAATGTAACATGCAGCTCCGAAGCGTTCGAACGCATCGCTCACGTCCGGAGCCCAATAATTAACCCGCGTGTCTGCAACGATAAGAACATTCGATTCAAATCGCTTTTTTGCGACATTTTTTTTCTTGGATGGCGTGTGTTCGGAATGCATGGATGAATCGTTCAATGACTGAGACAAGCATGCGTAGAAGCCTTCTAGTTTGCAAATGCTTTATGCTCTGGGGTGAGCTTGGTCATAGACACGTTTCAATCGATCAGTGGTCAGGTGAGTGTAAATTTGCGTGGTGACCAAGTGAGCATGCCCGAGAAGCTCCTGGACACTCCTCAAGTCGGCTCCCGCATTGAGCATGTGAGTGGCGAAGCTGTGTCGCAATTTGTGAGGCGTAAGGTTTGGATCCAGTCCAGCAGAGAGAAGGTAAAGTTTCAGCCTGCTTTGGATCAGCCTTGGGTAGAGTGGCTTTCCGTTGGCGAGTTTTGAATAAAATACCGGCTGTTCAGCTTTTTGAGGGTGGGCGATTCTATCCCAATAGAGACGAATTGAATCCAGAGCAGGTGCGCCAATGGGAGTCATTCTTTCCTTCTTTCCCTTGCCCTCAACAAGTATGAGCTGATCCTCCCAGAAAAGATCACTTACCTTGAGCCCGCAAAGTTCACTGATCCGCAGCCCGCACGAATAGAATGTTTCAAGCACTGCGGAATCCCTTAGAAACGTTTCCGGCGAAGTTCTTGTTTTTTGATTGCTCCTTTTTTTTTCCCATGCTTTGGCTGGGGCTTCCAGCAGTGCATGGATTTGCTCGGGTGTCAGGAATTGAGGTAGTCTTTTTTCTTTTTTAGGCAGCAGGATATTTCGAATAGGAGATTCTTTTACCCTGCCTTTGCGGATGAGAAATTTATAAAAAGTCCTCAAGGCACTGAATCGAATCTGAGTCGAGGATCGACTGTATTCTTTTCTGCCGAGAAATCTCAAATATGCACGAAACGAATCACGGTCAAGCGCCTTCCAGTCAGGTGCTGATCTCAGTGTTTTCTGGTGCCATAAGACAAATTCATTAAGTGTCTGTGCGTAATTGCGGCAAGTGTGGTCCGAGGCAGCACGTGCACCCTTCAATTCTTGCATGAAGGCATCAACGAGCGGATCATGATCGGCGCAATTGGAATCAGTGGCGCCCATAATACGTTGGGTCAGGACTCTGAATCTGAATCGCTTGCACCTTCCTCGCGGGGCGCAAATTCAAAACCCACTTTACCTTTGTCTTCAACCACAAGAGCGGCCTCGAACGGGAAGCCTCGTTTTGAGACGAACCCCTTCAAGAAGTCAGTGCGACCTGAGTCGAGAAGCTTTTTGATTTGATCCTCTTCAACAGCTTGTTGCAGCACCACCTTGCCCGATTTGAATTTACACGGCTTGGTGTCCCGTTGGGAATGTTCGCAAAGGTAGTCAGATTCACTCGCAAAAACATTGCCTTCACAACGAGGGCATTTACCCAAGGGGCTCTGTCCTTCGAAGCTGATTTTTTTGGCGGGTTCGTCTGATTTTTTGGAAGACTTTTTCTTAGTCTTCCTAGGTTCAAATTCAAAGGAGACACCCCCATCCTTGATCGCCAGAAAGGCATTGAAAGCACGTCCGGTTCTATTCGAGATGAATTTGTTGATAAGTTCGGTTTTGCCGTTTTCGAGCAGCTTTCGTATTTGTGAAGGTTCTATTTCTCTCTGCAGGATGATTTTACCAGTTTTGAAGTCGCAGCTTTTGTCAGGTCCTTTGGATTTTTGGCAGACATAATGCATGCCATGTCCATAGACATTCGCTTTGCATTTTGGACAGGCACCCAAAGATTCTTTTTCTGAAAAATCGACTTCTTCTTCATCGTTCTCTTTATCTTTGTCTTTGTCTCCAAAATCAAACTCCAGTTTGTGTTCCTCGCCCAGTTTGATGATGGCAGCGAAAGGCCAGCCTTGTTTACTGCGGAAGCCCTGGAGCGGACCCACCGAGCCTTTGGTTAAAATAGTTTCCATCTCCTCAGGTTCAAATTGACGTCCTGACAATATCTTCCAGACTGAAAAATCACATGCTGAACACTGGTAGGTTTTGTAGGTCTCTTTAACTTGGCCTGCACACTTAGGGCAAGGAGTGGTGAGCACACCGAAGTCACCAGGCACAGTATCACTGTCAAATGATTTGGCTTGCTCAACAATTTTACGGGTCATTTCCTGGATTTCAGACATGAAAGAATCTCGATCCAGTTGCCCTTGTTCCATGAGTTTTAGTTTATGTTCCCAATCACCTGTGAGTTCTGGAGAACAAAGCTCTGGGATTTGCAATCCGCGCAAAAGAGTAATCAGGCTGAATGCCTTGGCGGTTGGCTGTAGTTCCCGCTGATTGCGAATCACATATTTTTCGCGGATTAAATTCTCAATGATTGACGCACGCGTTGCCGGAGTCCCTAGGCCTTTTGCCCCCATGGCTTCCCTGAGCTCCTCATCATCCACCAGTTTGCCTGCACCTTCCATGGCGGAAAGCAAAGTGGCTTCTGAATAGCGGGGAGAGGGCTTTGTTTGATTTTCTTTCAGATTGAGCTCCAGTGTGGCAACTGTTTCGCCGTTTTCAACTGGTGTCAGGTGATCTGCCTCACCGGTTGGCAGGGCTTTGCCATACACTTCAAGCCAACCTGGATTGATCAATATTTTTCCATCCGTTTTAAAGGCCTCCTCCATCACTCGGGTGATGCGCGTTGTGATTTGATATTCCGCGGGAGGGAAAAAGACAGCAAGAAAACGGCGGACTACCATATCATAAATCTTTTGCTCATCATCGTTCAGCTTTTTCTTGGGGCCGAGCGAAGTGGGGATGATGGCAAAGTGATCAGATATCTTGGCATTATTGAAAATACGCTTGTTGGGTTTGACCCAGCTGTTTCTCTCAATCTTTGAGGCTGAGCTCTCGTAACTGGAACCGGTAAATGCCTTCAATGTTTCCTTTACCGTTCCCAGATAATCTTCCGGAAGGGCGCGCGAATCTGTCCTCGGATAGGTCAGCATTTTATGGCGCTCGTACAAAGCCTGAGCCAATTGCAGTGTACGTCCAGCTGGTAATCCGAATCGAGAATTGGCTTCTCTTTGCAAGCTGGTTAAATCGTATAGCAGGGGGGAAAGCTGTTTGCTGGGCCTTTTCTCCTCAGTAACGGTTCCCGGCTGATTCAGGCACTTTTTCTGAATTCCCTCAGCAAGTTCTTTGGACCAAATGCGCTCTGGTCTCAGATCTGGATCACTTTCTTTGTCTTTCTTTCTGAAGCCTTCGTCAAACCAGCGGCCTTCATAATGTCCGGCTTTGGCCTGGAAATTGGCATGCAATTCCCAATAGTTTCGCTCAACGAACTTCTTAATCTTCTGTTCGCGATCTACTAGAATCGTGAGTGTTGGTGTTTGCACTCGCCCGACGGTGGTCAAGAAGAAGCCGCCCGATTTCGAGTTGAAAGCGGTCATTGCTCGTGTGCCGTTGATACCTACCAGCCAGTCGGATTCCGAGCGGCAAACAGCAGCGCATGCCAATGGAAGCATTGCTTCATCCGATCTCAGTTTTTGAAATCCATCACGGATTGCCTGCTTAGTCATGGATTGCAGCCACAGGCGTCTGATAGTTTTTTTGGTTTTGGATTCCGTGATAATGTGGCGAAAGATCAATTCTCCCTCGCGACCTGCATCACAGCCATTGATCACTTCTTCCACATCTTTCCGCTTGATGAGGCGCTTGAGTAGCTTGAGTCTCGATTCAGTTTTGCTGATCGGTTTGAGTGCGAAGTGGTCAGGAATAACGGGCAACTGGGCGAATGTCCATTTACCTCGTTTGACTTCGGCCTCGGGGGGAACAGTGAGTTCCAATAAATGACCTACAGCCGAGGCAACCACATACTGGTCACTCTCGAAGTAGTCATTCTTTTTATCAAAACCGCCCAAGGCACGGCTGATATCCTGAGCGACGGACGGCTTTTCTGCGATGATCAATGACTTACCCATGAGCTATGTTCGCAACCGTTACCAACCGTTGCCCGATACTTGCAAGTGTTTTTTAGCTGAAAGCGCATTTTTCTTTTCAGGCATATTGGCTGATTCATGTGGTATTTATGGCTTGAGATTCTTCAGGAATTCACTTGCCATGTGGAGCTGGAACTTCATGATTACGTGTCTGTTGCCTTCATTCGTAGAGGCTCCTTTGACTGAAATGATTACACTAATTTTTAAAACATTGATTGCCATAGGGTTTGGTTTGATCATGGTAGCCTTGCTGTGATGAAAACCCATTCAGGACCTTGGAATCTCATATTGTTGAAAGATCCTTTCTGGGGCATCTCCATCGCATGCTACATCATTCACAGGTTTTGGCAGGTCTTGAGTCCTGATTCTGGTTGGATGGATCGTCATTGGAATGATCTATGGATGCTTCCTTGCGCTCTCCCGTTGATACTGAGCCTCTACGGTGCATTAGGGCTGCGTGCCCATGCATTGCGGGTTACGGGGGGTGAAATCCTCTGGCACGGCCTCTTGTGGGGCTTTATGGCTGAATTCATAGGGCCTTTGCTGTTCGATCATGCGGTTTCAGATCTCTGGGATCTGCTTGCTTATGCCTTGGGTGGTTTTCTCATGTTTTTTCGCTGGCACTGCACTGAACTTAGATTTTCTTCCATTGCACTCCGGATTTGACAAGTTAGCTGCTTCATACCGCCTGATGGAGAGATGCCTCGCGTTCAGCAAACTTCAAGAGGCGCGCACCGCTCATCTGCACGTCTTGAAGCCTTGCTCTCAAATCCTGATGCTTGGTGAAGGGCCGGGGCGATTGTTGGAGAGGCTGATTAAAAGCATGCCTCACGCGCAGTTTGTAGTTGTCGACCAAAGTCGCCCGATGATGGAACAAGCCACGCAGGTTCTCATCGCATCAGGGTGTGATCCAGGACAATTTACCTGGTTACATGTGGATGCCCTGCATACGGATCTGGGAACGGAAACCTTCGATTTGGTGACCACTCCCTTTTTTCTGGATTGTTTCACGCAGCCACAGTTGACCTCTCTCATACCCAGAATTGCGAATGCGTGTAAGCCCGATGCCAGTTGGTTAGTGGCTGACTTCCAGGTCCCGGCAGGAAAAGGATGGCAAAAGGTTCGAGCAAGGTGGGTGCACTGGGTGATGTATCAGTTTTTTCGCAGGGTGACTTCCATCGCTGCGAACCATTGGACGGATCCAGATTGCTTTTTGAGTGCTGCAGGTTTCCACCTGTTATCCAGAAAAGAACTTAATTATGGATTGATTCGTTCCGACTTGTGGAGGCGTGGAGATGGATCAGTGCCAGTGAGGGCAGGCTCCGCTCAGACCTGAGAAATGTGGGCTGAGATGGGGAATGCCAGGCTGGAGGAGGGGAACGATAGTGAGCAGGATAAATACCTGGCAATGGGGCTGATTGAATCTTCTGTATTCGAGGGGGTTGGACATCCCTTTATCGGTGTTAAAGTTTTACTGATTATCCTTCGCTCCAAAGACTTATGGCAGTTTATGCTGCATGATAAAAATAATGAAATCCCCTGTGAGCGTATGATGGCTGAAACCAGAAAAACCTTCTGCTCAATCCCAATCTCAGAATAAGTAAAAATGCCTTTGAGATAGGTTTCCAATCGTTGATTCATTTCAATCGAGTATTCAGGAAAGCAGTCGATTTACATTGTGATTGATAGGCCGTGCTTTAACTCATTATTTCCATAGCAACATCTCGGCTATCTGTAAAATTTCCTTCAATTTAAGGTGTCTCACATTCTTGTTCCACGGGGGACGTGTTGCGGAGTAAACATGAATCTCTGGTATATGGAGGCTCAGTAGAACAACAGGCCCTGATTTTGCAATGATCAGAATCTTGCCAGCAATATCGTCGAGTTTCCCCTCGCACCCTGACCCCACGTCGGCATCGAGCCTGAACCAAATCTTCAGTCTTCTTAACATGCGCTTTTGTTTCCTGCTATTGCAACAGGAGACAGGCGAGCACCACGAAACGGCTCATCAGGGACCTGATCTCAGCCCATGGAGGAAAAACGGTCTTTGAGATAGCTCCAGTGGTAGTCGGGTTGCGTTGGTTTTCCTGTCGCATTCTGCATGAGCTCAGCAGGGGGGTATTGTTTTCCAAATTGGTGCACATTCGTTCTGAGCCATCCCAAAAGGCCATGATAGTTACCGTTCTGGAGATCCCCAAGCCGGGGGCCAAGTGCTTTTTGAGCTGAGTCGTAAAGTTGTGCTGAATTGAGGTTCCCGAGGGAATAGGTAGGGAAATAGCCGAAGCCTCCCATGCTCCAGTGAATATCCTGAAGACATCCCTGCGTATCATCCGGTACCTCGATTCCGAACATGCCTTTGAATTGTTCGTTCCAGACTCCGGGGATATCTTTCACATGGAGATCGCCGGCTATCAGTGCTTTTTCCAATTCATAGCGCAAGATGATGTGGAGATCATAGGTGACTTCATCAGCTTCCACCCGAATGAAGGAGGGGCTTACTCGATTCACTGCTTTTGTGAGTTGTTCAGGCGTAAATCGTTTAAGGGCGGGTAAATGTTCACACGCGATGGAGTGCCAGTCATTCCAAAATGCAGGAGCTCGTCCAACTTTGTTTTCCCAAAGTCTGGATTGTGATTCATGGATGCCGAGAGAAACTGCTTCAGCCATGGGGGTGCCCGCATGTTCACTTTTGAAACCCTGCTCATAAAGTCCATGCCCAGCCTCGTGAAGAACGCTGTAGAGTGAAACCGTAAAGTCATCTGCTTCGTATCGCGTCGTCAATCGGACGTCATGAGGGCCCAGTTCAGTGCAGAATGGGTGCGTGGTTGCGTCAATCCGTCCTGATTCGAAATCGAACTCAAGGGCTCTGGAAATAATTTCGTTGAGCTTTATCTGACCAGCAATGGGATAATCATCTTTTAAAAATGCTTCCGTAATGTCACCGGTTGTCTCGATGGCTTCAGGGAGCCAATCGACGATGGATTTCTTTAGATCTGCAAATACGGGGCTCAAGGACTCTGTAGTACAACCTGGCTCATAGACGTCCATCAAGGCATCGTAGGCGGTTTGCTCGTAGCCGTAGTAATCCGCTTTCTGGCGGGATAGATCGATGATTTGCTCCAGGTGATTGGAGAAAATCTCAAATTTATTTTCCCTTCGCGCTTCGGCCCAGGATGCCTTGGCAAGCGAGCAGGTTTTTTCAAAGCGTTCGACAAATTCTGTTGGGAGTTTGACTGATCGATCGTAGTCCTTTCGCCATTCACGGATATTGATCTGTTCGTGAGTGTTCAGATTTGCTTGATCCGATTCGCAGGCTTCGATCAGTTCCTTGACTTTTATGCCAACCAGCCTGTTGTGAGCCATGCCGCTCAGGAAAGCTTGTTGATCTGCCCTGTAATCAACACCTTTAGCCGGTAGATAGGTTTCATGATCCCAATCCAGCAACGCAATTGTGCGATTCAAATATCCGATTTCCCTGAATTGGGCTTTGAGTTTTTCGTAATCAGTCATGTAACAAAGCTAAGGTCTTATTCCAGTTGAAAGCGATTAAAAACTCGCGGCCCAGGCGCGTTTATCGGATACTCAGACCTGATGACACAAGACGAAGCGTTAAAGATTTTCGAACAGACAGGGGCCCTGCTCAAGGGACATTTTATTCTTCGTAGCGGATTGCACAGTCGTGAGTTTTTTCAATGTGCTATGGCGCTTCAACAAATGCCCATTGTTGAACAACTAGGTGCAGGTCTGGCGGCTCAAATGAATGAGCTCGGAGCAACGACTGTAGTCGCTCCTGCCATGGGGGGACTGGTCATCGGGCAGGAAGTGGCCCGTCAGCTGGGCTTGCGATATGTCTTTGTTGAAAAGGAGGAGGGGAAGTTGGTGCTTAGGCGTGGTTTTAAGATTGAGTCAGGAGAGTCAATACTGTTGATCGAAGACGTGGTAACCAAGGGGGGGCGCGTGGCCGAAACGCTGGAAATCATTCGGCAGCACAAAGGAGACGTCAAGGGGATAGGTGTCTTGGTTGATCGCTCCAATGGGTCCGTTGATTTTGGTGTGCCATTTCACCCGCTCATCCGAATGAAGGTAGAGACTTTTCAACCGGATCAATTACCCGATGATCTTAAAGGCTCAGAGGCAATGAAGCCGGGTAGCAAGTAAGATCACAGATGGCAAACGGGATTGAGCTGTGATTTGTCAGAATATTTAAATCTCAGCCCTGCCGCAACTGCTGGACCAAGGCGCGGAGGACGCCAAGGATGTTTGATTTTTTCATGTGATGAAATTGAGCCAATATCGCAACCAGTAGTAATGAAGTGCATTATTCGGCTTTGCCTTGTTTGATGTTGAGCCTTTTTAGGCATGGATTCCATGCCTGCACGAACAGCTGTCCGAATAACCCATTGAAGCACTCATGACACGATCATGAACTCAGGTGTCATCAGGTTACCAAACAAAGCCATCAATGCTTGAGTAATCATGACAGGGCTTTGAGCTTGCCAACACTTGGCGTCAAGAGGGGGTGAGTGTTATTTTTTATTTTTCTCTGGTTTCCCTTTTTTGGAAGGGAGTTTTTCTTTCATCCATCCTTTGAATCCGTCATTCATATGATAAACGCGCGTAAATCCGAGATCTCTGAAAATCTCCAGGGAGCGTCCGCTGCGACCACCCGAAGCGCAATGCACGAGATACGGGGTTTTGCGATCCAGTTTTTCGAGTCGGGATTTAAAATCGCTTTCATAAAAATCCACATGCTTCGCTTTCGCAATGTGACCTGCGACGTATTCCTTTTCAGTTCGGATATCCAGAACGATCAGGTCTTTATGATTCTTGAGCAATAGCCCAGCTTTTTTGGCCTTGATTTCATGATATCCAGCTTTCAGTGGCTTGGCTTCGTTTTCTGCCGGAGATGCGATTCCAATCTGAATGGAAGAGGCAAATGCAAAGGCGGTCAGTATCCAATATGTAAATGAGCGTTTTTTCATAGATCTAAGATGATTTTTATAGGTGAAGTAAAAGATGTAACTCCGATGCTGCGCATTCAATGTGAATGATCGATCAATGAATGTAGCGGAAGTCGACGCATGAAAACAGCGCATGGTAAATGCCTTCCCATGCTTTACGCTGTTGATGCTGGTTTTCGGCCTTACTCAAAAAATCCATGGCGATCAGCTTCTCAGCTTGACTGGGTTTCCTTGAAAGCGTTGTCATGTATGCATGCAACAGTCTTTCGCCGTCTGAATAACCTTTTTTACTCAGCAACTTGGCGGCCGCGAATTCGGCTTGGTCCATGATCCATGCGTTGTTCATGAGATACAACGATTGTGTTGGTCGAACCCCGGGTGTTCGGCGTCCTACGGTGAAACTTGGATTGGCAAAATCGAAGTTATCCAGCAATGCATTCCTCCCCTCTTCACGAAAGATCGGAATATAAACAGATCGTACGCGTGGACTGACAATGCTTTCGTAATCCAGTTTGGCATTACGAAGTGCGGAATCGGAAGACGCTGCGCCAGGCAGCATACTGGTTATGCGGCCTCCCCGGAGCTGTCCGCTTGCAATCAGTATCGAATCACGTATTGCTTCCGCAGGTAAGGTTCTCGGAATCATGCGTGAGCGCAGTGCGTTGTCAGGGTCTCTGCTCTGGTTCGCATCTGTGCCTGATGAACTCAGACGGTAAGTGCGTGAAAGAACAAGCTCCCTCACCAGCCGTTTGGTGGACCAATTGTTCTGGATAAACTGATAGCTGAGGTAATCCAGCAATTCCGGGTGGGTTGGGGTATCGCCTGTGGTTCCAAAATTATCCACAGACTTCACGATGCCACGACCAAAAAGGTGATGCCATACTCGATTGACATACACGCGAGGAGTGAGCGGGTTAACGGAGCTGGTTAACCATTGAGCCAGCTCGAGGCGCCCGGTTTCTCCCTCAGGGATCACTGGGCTTGACGCGTTTTTATCGAGTGCGACCTTGAGGAAACCTCGAGGTACTTTTGCTCCAAGTTGATGCACATTACCACGGACACACACTGCGTAGTCCCCTGCATCCTTCTCCACGCCGACGGTGATTGCCTTGGGCAGGGGCGCTGGTGCGGTATCCTTTGCCTTGGCCAGTTGTTGTTCCAATGCCTTGAGTTCAGCTTTTTGATTCTCCGAAGCATCTTTGATCTTTTTTAAAACTTTGATCGAATTCCCCATTTTTTTGACCTGATTGGAGTATTCCTGATAAATCTGCTTTCGATCGAATGTTACTTCTAATTCCTGTTCCACCAACTTGGAGACATTGTCCCGGATCAGTGTGCGCGTGCTTCGGAAAATCCCCGCCAGCGCGTAGTAATCTTCTGTTGGGATCGGGTCGAATTTATGATCATGACACCTTGCGCAACTGATGGTCATTCCCAAAAGGGAACGGCCCATCGTGTCGATCTGTTCGTCCACGGTATTCATCCGGAGTAGTTCCTTGTCCTGCAGGTCCAGATTCTTGGGGCCGATAGCGAGGTATGCGGTGGCCACTAATTGATTGTTTCGCTGCTCCCGGCTGGACCATGTCATGAGATCACCAGAGATTTGTTCGCTGATGAACAGGTCAAATGGCTTGTCCTGATTGTAAGCATCAATGACGTAGTTGCGATACCGCCAGGCGTTTGACAGAACGGAGCTGCGACCGCCCCCGGTTGAATCGGCATATCGAGCGAGATCAAGCCAATGACGTCCCCATTTCTCTCCAAATGATTGGGATGCGAGCATTTGGTCGATAATGGATTGATAATGTTGCTCGGATGCATCTTTCTGAAAATTTCGTATTAGGTCAGGCGAAGGGGGGAGTCCGGTAAGATCAAAACTTACCCGTCTCAGAAGTTCCGCTTCACTGGCATCCTGGGTTGGTGCCATCGAGTTTTCCTCCAGCTCAGCCATGACAAAACGATCAATCAAGTTGAAAGCCCAGCCTTCATCCGTGTTCTTGGGAGCAGGAGGGAGAGAGATTGGGCGAAAGGACCAGAATTGTCTGCCTTCATCCAGGTCAATGGCTTCGTCAGCCGATTCGGAAACATCTCCGTCTCTGGGATCCGCAGCTCCCATGCGTATCCAATGTTCGATGTGGGCTATCTTCGATGGGGGAAGCTTGCCTCTCGGCGGCATTTCCAGATCAGGATTGCTGTAAGCGATGGCTTCCAGTAGTAAGCTTTTTTCTGGCTCTCCGGGTTCGATGGCCTTTCCTGAATCGCCCCCAGATATCCAACCCTGTCTGCTATCCAATCGAAGTCCTCCCTTGATTTTTTCCGATTCTGAATGACATTCATAACATTGCTCAACAAGCAAGGGACGCACGTGCTTTTCAAAATAAGCAACGGCTTCATCCTCTCCAGCGTGAATCAAACCATAATGAGCAACCAGCATTGAGGCTGCCAGCATCCATGGCACTGGATGCGTCACTTTCATATGCCTGAGGAGTCTCATCATGGTTCGCTATCGAATTTTACAGAATCTTTGAAGTAATCAAATAGATTTTACACGTACGATGCGTTGCTCAGCGCCGAACGATCAGCTTTTTTTCTTCATGTCCAATGCCCATAGCATCTTGTGGGTGCGAAATGCCAAAGCAATAAAACCCGCAAGCATGGCACAAAAACAAACAGGGACAGTCGTGGGCCACCAGTCTGTTCCCAGGAAAATGATGCATGTGTTGAGTGTGATGATCAAGAATCTGATTTCAGTTGGCCCAATGCCGAAAAAATAAATTTCAAACGCATTGGTTGCTGCAAAGGAAAGAAAGGCGTTCACCATATAAGCGCCTGCAACGATCAGGATGCCGACAAAATACCAGGCAAGTCCTTCCGGGGCGATCATCATGTAGCCTGCTACAATGCACGATTGAAATACGTAGTCCAGGAGATGGTCCATGTAATAACCCCATTTGATGAGCCCCGTCTTGCGGTAACGGCCCAAAGCGCCGTCAAAAAGATCGCTGACATACTGAGCAAGGATCATGAGCGAAACCAGCCACAGCCACTCCAGGTTTTCCCGGGCTTTCCAGCTGAATACCAAAATCAAAGCTGACCAAATCAAGGTCAGATAAGTAAGGTGCCATGTTTCAATCCACGATGGTAACTTTGGGACCCAGTGATTCCTGAAATTATTTTCCCATCGCATCAAAACGGATTTCCCAACCTTTTGGTCGCCCTTGAACTCGCGGTCGCTCATCTTGAAACCCTAGCGATTCCGCTCATGCAGGAGTAGAAAAATTTCATTGGATATTCTTCCTCTAAAGGTAATCTTCCGAAGTGATCCATCTGATGAGAAGGTTCTTCTGCGACTTATGATGACCATGATTTCTAAAATGAATGCTTTACGATTGAGCCGATTCTTTTTTTGCCGATTCGGGGTGTTTGTCACTCTTTCATTTATGTTGCCCCTCCATGGTGCTGAACCTTTGCATGTCGTCTTCATGGTGGGTGAGCAGGAATATGAAACCGCCCGTACACTTCCTGAATTCGCAAGGCAAGAACTGACCCCCAAGGGGATTGTCAGTTCCTTTGCACATGTCTCCAGGGATGATTCGAACCATTTTAAAGGATTGGAAGCCTTGGCTGATGCAGACGTCCTGTTCGTCAGTGTGCGGCGAAGAACGCCCCCGGAAGCTCAGATGCAATTGATTCGCACGTTCTTGAATCGGGGCGGTTCAGTTGTTGCTATACGGACATCCAGTCATGCATTCGACCGTGACCCCCCCAGTGCGGATTACGTGCGTTGGCAGTCATTTGATCGCGATGTGCTGGGTGGACATTATGAAGGGCACTATGGAAACAAGCCACCCACCAATCCTCCTTCGAAAATTTTTTTACAGGCATCACAGAAAACACATCCCTTGTTGAAAGGTCTTGAGCAACACTCTTTTTTATCAACCTCGCATCTTTACAAAAACCGGGAGATGTCGGCCAAAGCGACTGTCTTGATGGATGGGGTGGTTGTGGGCATGGAGGTCAGGGAACCTGTGACCTGGACGCACGAAACGTCATCAGGTGGCAGGGTGGTATACACTTCATTGGGCAACACGGGTGATTTCGGAATCCAACCTTTTCGACGTCTGCTACTGAATGCCATCCATTGGGTGGCGGGTCGTGCAGTTCCTGAGCAACTCATTCACCCAGGGCTTAAAGGAGATTTTGATCCGAATGCTTCCCTCAATGGCTGGGTGCCGATGAATGTGCCTTCAGCATGGGAACAGCATCCAAGTGGGGCCTTTGCCGATACGGATGGTTTTGGATGGTATCGCTCTTACGTGCATGTACCGGAATCCTGGCGTGGCAGTCGTTTGCTGCTGGTGGTTGATGAGGTAAGTGACGTGGATGAAGGTTTTTTCAACGGTATTAAAATCGGTGCCAATGGTGCCATGCCTCCTCTGTATCAAAACCCTTCAAGCAATATACGCCGCCCTTTCGTGATTGATCCGGACTGGATCCGTTATGGTGAGGACAATCTGATTGCATGGCGTGTTTATGACAAGGAAGGGCAGGGTGGGATATTGAAGGGCCCGGTGCACCTGAGCCGTCGCGATGATGCCATTGATCTTCAGGGAGCCTGGTTGTTTCGCCCCGGAGACGCTCCCTCCTGGAGTCAGTGGGATCACGATCCTGACAGTGCTGAAGCCAAACAAGCATCTGCGCGATTCAAACAAATCGCCGGAGTTGGGTTTGCCGGTCACGCTGGGATTGTGGACGCGGACATAGGGGGAAGACAGCGTCGCATCCAGGAGGTTTACGAAAAATTCAAAGGCAATACCAATGTGCATGCCCTGACTGAAGGAAAGGGAGCTCCGCTATCTCCCGACGCAGCGCTTGAATCTCTCGAGGTAAGCGATGGTTTGAGCATCGATCTCGTTTTGTCGGAGCCTCTGGTGAAACAGCCCCTCTACATTGATTTTGATGAGCGTGGAAGGATGTGGGTGGTTCAGTATATTCAATACCCCAATCCGGCAGGTCTTGAAGTGCTGACATGGGATAATCATTTGAGAAAAGTCTTTGACGCCGTACCTCCGCCCCCACCATTCGATCGGCCAGAGCATCAAAAATTTGTAGGTAAAGATAAGATCACTTTGCATGAGGACACTGACGGTGATGGTGTTTTTGAGACCCATAAAACATTTCTGGATGGTCTGAACATGTGTACTTCATTGGCTTTTGATCAAGAGGGCATATGGGTCATGCATCCACCTTACCTGTTGTTTTATGCAGACCGAAATCATGATGATCAACCCGACGGTCCTCCCGAGGTGCACCTGTCAGGATTTGGTTTGGAGGATACTCATTCGATCGCCAACAGCCTGAAGTGGGGGCCTGATGGTTGGCTTTATGGTGCCACTGGAAGCACGGTCACCGCGCGCGTCAAAGTTGAGCGAGGTGAGTCAAACAAGGTATATCCTTTCTTTGGTCAAAATATCTGGAGATACCACCCTGTCACACACCATTTTGAATTGTTCGCCGAAGGAGGGTGGAACACTTTTGGTGTGGATTTTGACAGTAAGGGGCGACTTTATTCAGGTACCAACGGGAACCTGCAGTCGGTTTATTTTGTGCAAGGCGGTTACTATCAAAAATCTTTTGGCAAGCATGGACCTCACACCAACCCCTACACCTTTGGGCATTTTTTCGGATTGCCCATTGAAGGTGAAAAAGTGCGCCTCGTGCATCAGTGGGTGCTCTATGAAAGTGGCGCCATTCCGTCGCTGGAAAATCATTTCGTTGGAAGCAACTCGCTGGCTAACAAGGTGCACGCACTGCGCGTGATGCCTGACGGCAGTACGTTCAAAACCGCCGAAATTGAATCGCCTGTAACGACTTCGGATAAATGGTTTCGGCCAGTGCACAACGTCATAGGGCCGGACGGAGCCATCTATCTCTCTGATTGGTATGATGCTCGCATCACGCATGTGGACCCCAGAGACAATTGGGACCGTGAGCGTGGGCGTATTTATCGCTTACGTGACACGCGTCGCTCCCCCGGCTATGCCATGGACATGCATCGCAGGACAACCGAACAGCTGGTTTCATCCTTGTCGGATCAAAATCAATGGATTCGATCCACGGCTCGTCGTTTGCTGCGCGAGAAGAAAGACCCTGCTGCGGTCGCATTGCTTCAGGAACGATTGACCAATGCGGATGGAGCGACTGCTCTGGAGGCCTTGTGGACCTTGGAGCAAATGCAGTCTCTGGGCGAATCCACGCGCCTTCTTTCACTGAACCATGCCGATCCTCACGTGCGCTTGTGGGGCGTTCGCTTGAGTGCGGATGTTGTGCCGCTTTTGAGTTCTGCGGTTTTTAAATCCGTCATGCATTTGGCGAAAACGGATTCAGATCCTGAAGTGGTTTCACAAATTGCAGCAAGTGCTCAACGACTCCGTCCCTCGCAAGGTTACCCCTTGGTTCAAGCGCTTTTTCAGCGCGATGAATGGTCCAGTGATCCCTACATACCGCAGCAGATCTGGTGGGCTTTGGAGTCTCAGATTCGCCAGCAACCAGAGGGAATGCTTGCGCTGCTGGGGACTCCGGATCAGTGGCAGTTTCTTCTGCTGCGTGAAACGCTGTTGAGCCGCCTGAGCCGCAGGTTGACCTCTGAACAAGATCCGAACAGTCTGACTCTCTGTGCCCGCCTCTTGATGAAGGCACCGGATAAGGATGCGGTTTCGTTGCTGTTGGAGGGGATGGAATCCGCGTTGCAGGGATCTCGCCTCGAGGTTTTACCGGATGCATTGGACAAGGCCCTGAAAACAGTCACGGCAAGGTTTGGGTCGGATCCTTCCTGGGTTGGGTTTGGCCTTCGAATTGATAGCCCGTCAGCTTTTGTCTCTGCCCGTGAAATGGTGGCCCACTCCCAACAGAAAGAGGAGACGCGGATCGCCATGATCAGCCGGCTCTCGGAGCTGCGCGACCAGCCATCGGTTTTCATCATGCTGCAACTCATCGGTGATAGCCATGCTTCTGAATCACTCAAGCTCGCCGCGATGAATGGGCTGCGTCGATTTGATGATGATGCCATTGCGGAAGCCTTGCTCGATCAATTGCCAAAGCTCGAAGGAGACCTCCTTCAAACCGCATTATCCGTGATGGCCGGACGAACGGAATGGACCGTTGCGCTGTTAACCGCAGTGGATCAGGGTGCATTGGCAAGGGAAGCCATCTCATTCGATGTCTTGATTACCATGCAGCAGAGGGGGAATGAGCGGATCGGTTCTTTGATCAAGTCCAGCTGGGGTAATCTGCGTCAACCGAAAGCTGCCATTACCACACGCATCCATGAGGTCCAGACAACCTTGAAACGTCTGGGCGGAGATGCTCGCAAGGGTAAGGAGCTTTTTGCTCAAGTCTGTGGGGCCTGCCATGTTCTGCATGGGGAGGGTCGATCCATTGGGCCGGAACTCACCGGTTATGATCGTGGTAATCTCGATTTTCTGCTGCCGGCTGTTCTGGATCCAAATCTGGCCATCCGTGAAGAATTTGAACTTGTGACCTTGGCGCTGCGCGCAGCAGAGGGGGAGCTGGAAGGGGCTCTGTTGACTGGTTTCATTTCAGGAATGGAAGCAGGGGTTCTCACTCTGACCGATCTTGCCGGTAATCTTACCCGGATCGCGGAAACCGATGTCGTCAAACGCGAGCATTCCACTGTTTCCATCATGCCTGAAGGACTTTTGGACACGATGACGGAACAGCAGGTCGCCGATCTTTTTGCGTATTTGCAAAATTAGGATTTGTATTTGTCTGCCCGATTCAACAAAGCTTTCATCACGCCCCTGAAGGCAATTGGGCATGCACCTGGCTAAATTAAGATTAAGAGATTTTCGGAATTATCGGCGATTGGACATGATGTTTGATCCCGGTTTTCACCTGTTGCTGGGTAACAATGCTCAAGGAAAAACTAATATACTTGAATCCATCTATCTACTTGCCACCTTGCGTTCTTTCCGTGGCGTTGGTGCCGCCCAAATGATCCGACATGAGCAAGCGGGATTCTTTGTCGGTGCTGAAATCGTGGGGGTTCAGTCTGATGTGATCAAGTATTACTGGTCTTTGCGTGATCGCCGCCTGACGCTCAATCAGGATCCGGTCAAGCGTCTTTCCGATTTCTTTGGAACACTTCGTTCTGTGGTTTTCTGCACTGAAGATTTGCAGCTCGTCAAGGGAGCGCCACGGATTCGTCGGCGGTTCATGGATCTTTTACTTTCTCAAACCCAGCCTGCTTATCTGGGTAATCTTCAGCAGTATGCCAAGGTATTGCGATCGAGGAATGCCATTCTGAAACAGCATCGACCCGATCAGGATGTGCTTGATTCCTTCACGAGAGAACTCGTTCATTACGGGCAAGCATTGATTGAGGCGCGCAAACAGTTTGTGCCGCGCCTCTCCCCTCTTGCACGTCTCTCTTACCGTCGAATATCTGATGATGCCGAGGAATTCATGATGGTTTATCACCCGACGGTGCAAGGAGATTTCAGGGAAGAGCTGGACAGAGTAAAGGTCAGGGAAAGGCAATATCGATCCACCCTGGTGGGGCCACATCGTGATGATCTTAAATTACTTCTGAATAATCAGTCTGCAGCTCAATTTGGCAGCGAAGGTCAAAAGCGTAGCTTGGCCATCTCCTTGAAAGTAGCTCAGGCTGAATACTTGACCGGACTCTTCGGGCATCCACCTGTTTTATTGATTGATGATGTGATGGGGGAATTGGATCTAGCTCGCCGCGGTGGCTTGATGCCATTGCTTGAACGATCCCATCATGCCTCTGGTCAGGTCTTTATGACGTGTACTGAAGAAAACTGGCCCAAGGAACTTGGGAGGCGGTTGATCCGATGGAAAGTGGATCAAGGTTCCATTCAGCACGCTGATTAAATTGGAGATCAGTAATTAAATGTGACCTGGAAAATGACGCGGACGCGCTTTTTGGCTTTCCAATGTGCTTGATTTCCATAAAGTGTTGCCGGTTTTCGGCTCAAAAAGGCCTTAAAAACACAAAAATACAATTACAAAATAAAAGATTCCTATGCCAATCGCAACTCCGAAGCAATTCGCAGCCATGTTGGACGCCGCACAAAAAGGCTCCTATGCCTATCCGGCGATCAACTGTACAAGTATCATGACCTTGAATTCTGCCTTCAAGGCATTTGCCGATATGAAATCAGACGGCATTATTCAATTCTCCACAGGTGCGGGTCAGTTTGCTTCAGGTCTGAACAACAAGGATGCCACCAAAGGCACCATCATTCTTGCTGAAGCCGCTCATCGTCTCGCGGAACAATATGACGTGCTCGTGGCACTCAATACGGATCACTGTCAGCCCAAGGCAGCTGCAACTTTCCTCAAACCTCTCATTGAAGCCACGGCTGCGCGTCGCGCCAAAGGGGAAAACAACCTCTTCCAGAACCACATGCTTGATGCATCCATTCTTCCGCTGGAAGAAAATATCGCCATTTCAAAGGAATATCTGAAACTTGCTGCTGAAAACGAGATTGTGCTGGAAGTCGAAGCTGGTGTAGTGGGTGGGGAAGAAGACGGCTCTGCAGGCACTGAAGACACTCCTGAAGAACACCTATATACGACTCCTGAAGACATGCTGGCGGTTTACGAAGCCTTGCAGTCTATTGGTCGCTTCACCTTTGCCGCTACTTTCGGTAACGTGCACGGGCACTACAAGCCCGGCGCTGTGAAGCTTCGCCCTGACATCCTCAAGGATGGTCAGGCAGCTGTGGTCGCCAAATATGGTACCGAGGCAGAGATGGACCTGGTCTTCCATGGTGGAAGCGGTAGTTTGCTTGAAGAGATCCGTGAAACACTCGACTACGGTGTGGTTAAAATGAATGTCGACACCGATACACAATATTCTTTCACTCGTCCGATCGCTGATCATTTTTACAAGAATTATGATGGCATTCTCAAGGTCGACGGTGAAATCGGTAACAAGAAGGTATATGATCCTCGCAGTTACCTGAAAGCTGGTGAAAAAGGAATGGCAGATCGCATTGCTGAAGCGTGCTCGGATCTTCGCTCTGATGGGAAATCTATCTTTGGAGACGTCTGAGCCAATCTCATTTTCATTCAAAAAAGGCGGTCCATTACGGGCCGCCTTTTTTTGTAATAATCAACTGGTATGATCAGCGCTGGGGTTTCTCATCATTGGCATGGTTGATTCCAATGATAGTATTCTCAGCCGATGGGGATCGGGCGTCTCGGCGGGGTGGTTTCAGTAATCCAGAACGCCATAGGTAGAATCGAACCACAGTCCGTTGAAATCAAACTGCATGACAGGAGGACTGGCTTCTCCGTGAATCCAGGTGAGCGTGTTTTTACGATTCAGGTGTTCGCTGATCTCGTCCACTAATTCCTGATCAAAATGGAGTATGCTGAATCTGCCTTGTCTGAGTTTGTTTCGCTTCAATGCTGCAAAAGCCTCTTCAGCCAGAGATTCAGATGAAACAGTGATGACCCATTTGCTTAAAGGTGTTTTGGTGGCGACTTTTTTGATCCTTTTGAAATCCTCTGGCTGACATTCACCCCATAATTCGCATTCACCTTGCAGGTTCCATTTTCCAAATGAAGGTTGGTAGGGTGTATCTTCGTTCAAGGGCTGTCCATTGATCTGGAGGTTTTCTTCAAAGAGCACCGCGTAGGATAAAAGTCGGAGTGTCAAATGAACGGCTTCTTCCCATCCATGCCGAACCATTTCAATTTGATTCGGTAGCTGACGAGTTGGATCATGACTTTTGAGATCAACGTGGTAATGAAAGCCCTTCATTTGTTTTTAACCAGCGACTTCTGCGCAGTGCAGCAGGTTAACGGGAGTGGTACATAGCAAACGCCTCTCCGAAAGGGAAGAGGCGTTTGTCTTAAAACGTCCAATCCCATGAATCATTGTGCTCATCCCATCCTTACTCGATAAAACTTTTGTCTGATAAGGGGAGAAGGATTCTTGTTCCAATCATCTGAAAGTCACTGTATCAGTCTCATCGGCATCCGTGCACGGTTCTCCTTCAACCATGTTTGAAGCGACTGTTGAAGCGCAGCAGCCTTTGAACTGTGGATCGGGGCCAGATTGTTCTTTTCTTCCAGATCCTCTTTCAGATTGTAGAGTTCTATTGAATCATCATCGTAGAATTGGATGAGTTTGAAATCGCCACTCCGAACGGCGCTTCCCAATCGGTTGTTTTTGTGGAAAGCATAATTTGGATAGTGGAAGAACACGTTCCTGCGATTAAGCTGTTCTTTTCCTTTCAGCATGGGAATCAGACTCACACCATCACTGACCCCTCCCAGGGGTAGTCTTACATCTGCAGCCTCCAGTAAAGTGGGGAATAAGTCCGTGCTGATGACAGGCGTGTTGGATACTGCGTTGGGCTTGATGTGGCCAGGCCATCGAATCATCCACGGAACTCGGATGCCACCCTCATAGAGATAACCCTTATTGGAGCGAAGAGGTGTATTTTCGAAGAGTGATCCGTTGTCTGATGTAAAAACAACCAGCGTATTGGATCGCTCTCCCATGGCGTCCAGGTGTTCAAGCACTCTTCCAATAGCCGTGTCCATGCCTTCTATCATGGCCATGTAATCGGGGCGTTTCACGCCTGCCCGTTTTTTATATTTTTCGATCAGGTGTTGGGGGGCTTGAATAGGGTAATGCACGGAGTAGTTCCACCAGCAGAGAAAGAACGGTTCATCCCGTTTTTGATCCATGAATGAAATGCATTCGTCCGCCAATCTTTCAGGGAGGTAATCACCCTCCTTGCGTGGGGAAATGTTTGGAATGCGGTAAGGTTCAAAGTAACTGGGAGGTCCCCCGTAACTGCAGCCGCCGACATTCAGGTCAAACCCTTGAAACTCGGGACGTAATCTAGGCTCAAGTGGACCTTCCGAGTCTTTGTCTCTGGTGTGAGAAAGGTGCCATTTTCCAATGAATCCAGTCGCATATCCTGCCTCCTGTAAATACTCGGCCAATGTTTTGTACTGAAGTCCAAGATGTGTCGTCCATTCGGCTCCTTTCAGATTGGAGTTTTCAGGAATGTGTTCGGGATTACCCGGTGCGTGATTGGTGATGTGCAATCGGGCTGGTGAAACACCGGTCATGATGGCAGCTCGCGTTGGAGTGCAGACAGGGGCGGCTGCGTAGCCATCGGTGAAGCGAATGCCTTCCGACGCCAATTGATCCAAATGGGGGGTATCCAATAAACCATTCCCCTGACAATGAAGATCCATCCATCCCAAATCATCGGCCATGATCAATACAATGTTGGGACGATCATCGGTGAAACCTGAAACCGAGCCCCAAAGCAGTGTGGCGCAATAAAAAGCATGCTTGAAGCGAGTGATCAGAGACATGTTTACATGTTGATGGAAGATGGCCGGAGAAGCAATTGAAGGATCAGTAATTTTTGTTACAGCTGATGGACTGAAGTATGTCGAATGAAGTTTCAGCCCAATATGGATAGAGGAGTGGAGTTACTTCTGATCAATCAACTATGCCAGAATGCTTTTCAACACATGCCCGTGCACATCGGTGAGGCGTCTGTCCAGTCCATTGTGACGATAAGTCAAACGTTCGTGGTCAATGCCAAGCAAGTGCAACATAGTAGCATGCAGATCGTAGCACCAGATCGGGGATTCTGTTTTCCAACCCCATGGATCGCTTTGCCCGATACGGGTTCCAGGCCGAATGCCTCCTCCTGCCAACCAGGAAACAAAGGTGCCACCGTTGTGATCACGACCTGAAGTGCCTTGAGTAAAAGGCATGCGCCCAAATTCGGTGGTCCAGATGACAAGGGTGTCGTCGAGTAGCCCCGTTGATTTTAAATCCTTGATGAAACCTGTGATGGGTTGGTCAACCTGTCTCGCAATCCAGGGTAGCTCCGTATGAATGTTGGAGTGGTTGTCCCAATTGTTCTTTGGACCTCCAGCTCCGCTCCATATTTGTATGAAGCGTACATCGCGCTCGAGCATGCGCCTTGCAATCAGACAGCGTGTGCCGAAGTCTCGTGTTTCATCTGCCTCCAAACCGTAGAGGGATTTCACGGAGGCGCTCTCACGGTTCAGATCAAAAAGTTCAGGAGCCAGCAGCTGCAATCTTGCGGCGTCCTCGTAGGATTGCATCCTGGACTCCATCCGAAGATCTCCACCGGATGCAGCGAGATGTGAATGATTCAACTTTTTCAGTAAACTCAAACCATCCGATTCGCTTTGATCGGTGATTTCCTTGATCGTTGGAGGGGGACTCAAAAAGGGGACCGGAGTCTCGCTTGAAGGTTGAATGACGGTTCCCGTGTGTTTTGCAGGTAAAAAGCCTGAGGAGAAATTGCCCTGATTATTGTAAGGCAGCCCCCTGGGGTCCGGCATGACGACGAATTCCGGCAGATTGCGGTTCAGTTTACCCAGTGCATAACTAACCCACGAGCCTGCACATGGAAATCCCGGCAACGAAAAACCGGTGTTTTGCATGAAACTCGCAACGCCGTGCACGTTGCTGGTGGATTGCATGGACATGAGGAACGACAAGTCATCCACCATACCGCTCATGTGTGGAAAGACATCACTTACCCATTGCCCGCATTGCCCATGCTGCTTGAATTCGAAGGGACTGTCCATGACCTTGAAACCGGGTGAATTGGTCACGGATTCCACCAATTGTCCTTCGCCTGGATTGAATCGCTGACCGTGCATAGGTTTCAACGCAGGTTTGTAGTCAAAGGTATCCATGGGGCTTACACCACCATTCATGAATAATTGAACTACCCGCTTGATGCGGGGCCTGTGGTGAACGTAATCACCAACATGGGGTTGAGTGGCTTCCTCAGCCAAGAGGCTGTTCAGGGCCAATCCACCAAAACCTCCCCCCAGGGTATTGAGGAAATCACGTCGCTGCATGGCTTTTGAAATACTCATTCTATAAACATGAACGCATTGCTGTTGAATAAAAAACGACATGCATTTGCCAGGCTGTGTTGGCTTGTGTATTCAGAAAAAATTAACATTTCCTCAGGGGTGGGATCCCTCAACAAAGCCTTGCGGAAAAGAGCGGTGATACTTGAGGGAACCTTCGCGTAATCTTGGTTCAGTGTCTCGGAGAGTCGTTGCCCCATATAAATCACGAATTCATCGTTCATGAGTGCCAGTGCCTGCAATGGCCCCATGGATACGGTCCGTTTTGGGGTCCAGCTGGATGCATCCGGACAATCCATCGCCTGCATGAATGGATCTGGAAGGGTGCGGAACAAAAAGCGATAGATACTGCGCCGTGTCATTGCGGACTCGCCGGGGGCAAAGCCTTTGTAGTCGACAATGGGAGTCACATGAATGCCCGGACGCATGTTGAATTGTTTGACTGAAGGGCCTCCCATCTCGGTCGCCAGATCCTCCGATAAAGCCAGGAGTGTGTCTCGAAATGATTCAGCATCCAGGCGTCTCGGTGACATGCGCCAGTAGTATTGATTACTCGCATCGATCTCGGCTGCTGCGTCTCTGAATGTGGCACTTTGCTGATAGGTGCTGCTGTTGAGAATAAGTCGATGAAGGTGTTTCAGCGAACCATTCGAGTCACGAAGCTCGCAGGCCAACCAGTCCAGAAGCTCAGGATGAGTGGGTGCTTGCCCGCTATGGCCCAGGTCATTGGGAGTGCCCGCCAGGGGAGATCCGAAATGATGCTGCCAGATCCGGTTTGCCATGGATCGCCAGAATAATCCGTTGCGAGGATGACTGATCCATTCTGCCAGAGTGAGTCGACGTTCGCTCTCCTGACTCAGTTCTCTCTCATTTGGATTCCATGGGATGTCCTTCAGCTGTGACAAGGCACCAGGAAGCATGATTTCTCTTGGGGACTGGATCTCTCCACGTATCAGTTTGCGAACTTCGCGGGGACCCAGTGAAGGTTTGAAATTACCTGCCGAATCAAAGAAACTGGTTGCTGCATAAACCTGCGATGCAGGAGGAAGCTCATTCAACTTTTGGTTCCAATGTTCCAGAGTGGCGTGACGTGAAAGTGTGAGTTGCTGGACTCTTGTGCGCTGATCCTCTGGCGTTGAAAATGCCTTGTCGAGTTCAGCCTCAAGGAATGGTTGGATGTCCTGCCTTGCTGCATCGGTCAATGAAACTCGGCAGCGACCGATCCAGAGGGCCTCCTTGTGATAGTGCTGCAGTTCAATTTTGATCTGGCCTCCTTTCTGAATAAGTGTCTCCGGGCTTAATTCGAAAAAGCAGCGATGAGCCGTACCGGTTTGAGGGAGGATGCCCCAGGTGGTCTCGTTGTCGTTATCGATCAAATATCGAACCGAAGTGCTATGCTCACTGAAATCGTTTTGAGGCTGCTGTAATGGGACTTGAACCCAGGGGGTCGTGGGGTCGGGGCGAGTGAATACTTTGAATTCACTCAATCTGAAATTGCCGTTGGATGCCCAGCCGGGTCCTTGATTGGGGAGACGATCGTCCGGGAGCACTTCCAGTTGAATGGCAGTAGGTTTTGTGTAAGGAGAGCTGAATGTCCAGGCAAGCAGGCCTTGATCACTCGTGGGTTTTGGGAAAAAGAGTGAGTGGTCCTTGGGCTGGAAGGAGGCTTTTGAGGCGGACTCTTCTGCGAAGTCTGGAACGCTGAAGGTCCACCGATCCAACACGCTCTGACGTGAATCATTCCAACGATCGATACGGGCCTTCGCATGCTGATTCAATAATTCACCTTCAGGGTATCTGTTCGCAAGCAAATCGGTCTTTTGAGACAACAAGGTCTGTCGTTTTTGGTGGATATCATTGTCGCGGTCAAACGGTCGATTGTTGCGATCCACTCCTGCAAATACCGCTTGTAAAGAGTAGTAGTCTTCAATGGATATCGGATCAAACTTGTGATCGTGGCACCTTGCACAATGGACCGTGAGCCCGAGAAATGTGGACATCGTGGTCGTGATCATGTCGTCACGGTCGAGGTATTGCGCGACTTTTTTATCAAGTGTTCCATCCTGAATGCCCATTTGTGAACTTTCATCCCAGGGCCCCGCTGCGAGAAAACCGGTGCCAATCAATGATTCAGCATTTTCTGGGCGCATCGCATCCCCTGCAATCTGTTCACGGGCAAATTGGGCATAGGGTTTGTCGTTGTTGAAGGATTGGATCAAATAGTCACGATAAGGCCAGGCATGCTCTCTCGGTGCATCCTCGTCATGCCCGTGTGTCTCAGCAAAATGGATGACGTCCATCCAGTGTCGCGCCCAGCGTTCCCCGTAATGAGGGCTTCCAAGTAACCTGTCCACCAGCTGTGCCCAACCTTTCTCCATGCCCGTTTCGTTCAACCACTCCAGATCTTCATACAGGGGAGGTAATCCCCATACATCATTGAAGACCCTTCTCAGGAGTTGGCGATGGCTTGCTCGGGGGGAGGACTTTAATCCTTGTTGCACTTGCCTGTGATTGACGAACCAATCGATGGGGTTATTTGATTCGTTGGTGATCGATGGTTGTGGAAGAGCAGGGCGGACCAATGGTTTCAAGGACCACAAAGTTTCAGAGGCACTTATCTTGGACAATGCAATGGCGAGAAAAACGCTACCCGCGAACCACAGCTTTGAGCGATTCAAAATAAGGGTCCAGGTTTTCATGAGGTAATTGCAGGGTATTCTATGCCGGATACGTTTCTACGCAAGTATTCTTAGTGCTGGAAACCTGAATCTCTTTTGAATAAACCGTGGAAATGCTTTCATGGGGTGGGTTTCAAAATCTTTCGAGATTCTTCTGTGACCTATGATGAGATTTTTTATTGAACAATACGTCCTGCGAACTTGTTTATGATTATGATGGAAAGAGGGTTGTCAGCATAGCGATTGACCTTTAATCCTTGTTATCGGAAAAGCCATGAAACGAATTTCAAATTTTATCGATGGGATCTGCCGACTAAATCGTGCGGTTTCCGCAGCAGCCCTTGTCTGTCTTTCCTTCACTTGCGTTGCCGATGTGCGAGTCGGCGTGTTCAAGGCCGATGTATCGCCGCCGATTGGAAGTCCACTCGCCTACAATCGATGCCAGGCCATTGGCATGCCGCTGTCAGCGCGTGGTATTGTCCTGACAGGAGCTGGGGATCCGATTGTTTTGTGTGCGGTGGATTGGATCGGGATCAGCAATGAAGGACATGACTTCTGGCGTCAGTCGCTCGCCGATGCTGCTGGAACCTCCAAATCGAGAGTGACCGTGCACACCCTGCACCAGCACGACGCCCCTCGATGTGATTTCAGTGTGGAGCGCCTGATGGAACCTTTGGGGTTGGACGGCCTGATGTTCGATCCAGCATTCGCACGTCGCGCCGTCGCACGCGTCTCTCAAGCGGCGGCGCAGGCCAAGCGAGACGCCATGGCGGTTTCCCATTTTGGTCTGGGGCAGGCGATGGTCGACCGGATCGCGTCCAATCGGCGTATTCTCGGGCCGAATGGCAAGGTCCGCGCGACGCGTTATACCGCTTGCAAAGATCCTGCTTTGCGCGCCGAACCGGAAGGCCAAATCGATCCCTTTCTGAAATCCATCAGCTTCTGGAATGGGGACTCCTTGCTGGCGGTGTTGACCTATTACGCGACGCATCCGCAAAGTTATTATCTGACGGGTAAAGCGCATCCGGATTTTCCGGGTATGGCGCGCCAGTTGCGGGAGGCCACATTGAATGGCATCCCCCATATCCATTTCAATGGTGCTGGTGGCGACATTGGCGCCGGCAAGTATAACGACGGTGCACCTGAGAATCGTCAGACTCTGGCCACACGATTGGCCGAGGCAATGGCTTCCGCGCTCAAGGCGACGGTCAAACACCCGGCGTCTGATGATGCTTTTGGCTGGAAGACCTTGCCGGTCGTACTTCCCGCCGCTTCGCACTTGGATGAAACACGATTGTTAGCTCGTCTGGGCGATTCAGCGGAAGACCCGATTGACTTGACTTATGTCGCCAAGGATTTGACGTGGCTGCGTCGCTGCCAAAACGGCGAAGCCATTGATCTGCATTGCCTGCGTTTGGGGGAAGCTCGCGTCCTGTTCATGCCTGGAGAGCTGACCATTCCCTATCAACTTGCAGCGCAATCCATGCGCCCTGAAACATTTGTTGCCATGGCTGCCTACGGCGACTATTCGCCAGGTTATATCTGTGCAAAATCCCAGTATGGTCAGGGCGGTTACGAAGACAGTCCCCGTGCCTCCAAGGTGGCTCCTGAAGTCGAGGATGTGCTTCTTCCCGCCATGCGGGAACTACTGGCCCGTTGAAGTGTAGGGCATGCTATTGAGCGGATGGAATTGGGTTTTGGAAAGGTAACCGACGCCAACGGACTCGAACCAGACATGCCACTTGCAATGATTCGGGAGGGCGGCCACCACCTTCAAGGAACTATTCCTGTGCGGTGAGTTTCAACCTGAAGAACCTTGCCGCACTGGATGCTGATTCCATCCAGGAATAGTGATGGCGACTTTCGCCTGCGGTGGGGGCTGGGGCAGTGATTGTTGCCCATGACTGAAGGTCCGTTGAATGTTCGAGGCTCCATTCAATACCTGGCAATTCGGCAACTTTCGAAAAGGTGATCTGCCACTTTGCGTTGCTTTCTTCCATGTCCCTGTCGATCTTCAAAGCGTGAGGAGATTGCATCGCCCTTGAGGGATCTGATCCGTGGAAGTATTCCAGCAGGTTGTTCATTCCATCGAGATCTGGGTCAGCGGTCCATCCGGTGATCAGGGGCCTATCCAATGCATCTGCCGTGAAATAGTTTTCCAGCCATTTGAGATAGGGTTGGAGAGCCCCCGCAGGAAACCTGATTCCTGACTCTGACGCTGCATTCCATGCGCTTGCCAGGCCTGATTTATCGGGGCTTGAAAGCGTGAGGAATGAACCTTGACCGTCCGGGGCTGTGGGCCAGGGTGGCTGATCTGAGTAGGTCACATCCAGAACGATTTGACCTGCGCTGTTGATTGCCGCAATGCGTTCACCGCCATTGTTCAGATTTGTGTCCTTGCGAAAAGTACCGGCAACGTTCCAGGTTGTTCCAAAACGAGATTCAAAGGCTTCTTGATTGGATGCAATGATCAAGGATTTCCCGGCGTTCAATTCAAGGATGAACGCGGAGGCATCGAATTCAAAATCGATACCTGAGATAAAACGCAGCCCTCTCAGGTCAACGGCCTGCCCAGACGGGTTATGAAGTTCCAGGAATTCAAAGTCTCTTCGATTTTTGAAACCGGCGTCGATTTCAGAGGTGACAGGCGCCGTGGGGTGATAGTGGATTGCGGACAGTGATATGTTTTCTGCCGTCACGGGCATGGCATCAACAATGAAATCCGCGGACAGTAGTGCGGACCATCTACCGGCTCGATTCACGCGGGCCTTGAGGGTCGAGGATTGCGTCAATGCAAGGGGGGAGGCGTAAGTCATCACCTGATCATTCGTCGGTGCCTGTGGGTCTTCCTCGATGACACTGGCCTTGAGTATGGGCCAAATCAGGAAATCACTGCTGGTTGCCGATACATTCAATCCGTGGATTGCCAGAACATTGCTTCCTTGCTTGAGGTGTTCCAGAGAGGAAGTGACATCAAAAGATTGGAAAATGACTGCTTCAGCGTCGGAGTGGCTCGATGCCGCGGATGCGTTCCATGCGGCAGGAGTATCCGGGGTGCCGCGGGCATTGGCCCGAGCGATTTCGAATCCATTCAGGTAGGCGATGAAACCATCGTCAAAGCGCATGCTCAATTCCATGCGGTCAAATGGAATGGGATCCTCCACCTCGAACTCAACCCGCATGTAAATTGTTTCGGTATCGCTTTGGTTGACTGAATCCTGGAAATTCAGGGTGCTAGAAATCAAAGCTTCATAACCTGATCTGTTTTCGTATCCTGCACCTTTGTTTCCTATGGGCCAGTCCGAGTCATCAAAGTTCATCTGCATCCAATCGTCTTCAATACGGCTGTCTCCCGGCATCATCGCACGCTTTTCATGTGAATCGGAGACAAGATGGAACGTCGTCTGATGAGTGTTTTGAACAGCAGGCATGGGGTCTGAACCATCCAGGGTGTAGAGGATGGAACCCTGATTTGCTGCCTCAATTTCAATTTTGAAATCTCCCGGGATGTGCCCGCCGTGTTGGTTGAAGACGGGAGGTTCCATGAAGGGTAACCAGTTGCGCTGCTTGAATTGACTTAAAACGATTTCGCTTCTGCGCTTGAAGAAATCATGGGTAGGTAGTTGTCGATTGGCAGCAAGGCCAAAAAGCGAGTCACGGTTTTCAATCCAATCCAGGCGAGTGTAGGGTCGACTCTTTTGATTGTCTCCCCAGCGTGCCGATTCCAGACGAATCGGAAGGTCGATGGGGTCTGTGATTTCACGATACATCAAGGCTGTCCTCTGCGGGGTCAAGACCCCGTGACGCAACTGATCATAGGCATGGTCTGCAAATCTAAAACGGTAGCCTTCATTGCGAATGAGCTGATGCTGAAGAAAGGTGGGGCCACCGCGATCGTTTCTGCCGGTGACATTGTTGCTGACGCCATGCAGTCCTTTTTCAGCATCCCAACTGTGGAAACGCCATCTTCCATCGGGATCGATGCGGTTGAATGAGGCGTACCAGTTGTGGTGTGCCCAGTCACCATTACCGATGTAATAATTCATGAGCATGTAACCAATGAAATCATCGATATCCAAAAGTGCACTCACCGCAGCGTAGTTTTCCTCGATCGACAAATCCTTTCCAGCGAGGGCATGCAATTGATTGTAATTATCCGAACTTCCCTGAAGCACGTCATTGGGACGATGCTTGATGGAGTCATAATCCTCATTCGAACCACCCAGGTAACTGGCTGTGAAATTATCGTCCGGGCGTTCGTGGATTGTGTGGATGCCCCAGTAGATTCCATTGATCATGACGTGTGCGTGTCTGCCGTGCGGTGAGGTTCCGCCCATGGCATTGTGGAGATTGGCGGCGTATTGATCGCGTACGTATTGTGCGCGTTCTCGCTGGCCCACAGGTTCTGCACCCCCTCCATAATGCCACACATTATTCAATCGAGCATCAATCACCAACGTGTCAAAACGGTCTGTTGCATCCTCTCCAAACACAGGGTAATTCAGATCCTGATCAAATTTCAGGCGCATGGACAACTTATCTGATTTCCAGCGCGACGGACTGCTTCCGCCGACAATCTGCAGGGTGGCGTTTTTTTGAAAACCCTGAACTTTGTTGGGAGCCTGCGGATCCGATGCAGGATTGAGCCACTCGGCGGATACCTGCTTTTCAACACTTTGTCCGGCAATATAGATACCTCCTCGACCAAACATTTCCTTGAAACGCATTGCGATGGAAAGGGTGGGCAGTCTCAGGAAATCTTCCTTGGTAGGTTTGATTTCAGGGTTTGCATGGGTGACGATTTCCGGATCCATCTCCCAATCCGGCCCCGCGTGCCCCCAGCGCACCGATTGATCGAATGGTTTGCCTTCGTCTCCTTGTTTCAACAGGGAGCCATGAAAGAAATAGGAGTGGGTGTCCACATTGGTGGGAGAATATGTGTCCTTGTATGCCATGGCTCGAAGCAATGTGGAATCGGTGATCTTCAACAGAGCAATGCTTGGTTCTGTCGTGTTTTCGGGGAGGACCTGTGTTCCATTGGTCGGAGAGGGGAGAGTGCCGTCGGTCGTGTAGGCGAGCGTTGCTCCGTGGGTGCCGGTCGAGATGACAAGGTCGAAGGGGGCTTCATAATAACCTCGATCCATGCTGAAACGAGTATCCTTGACGAATCCAGATACCGATTCTCCCCGGTTCCTTGTGCCGGGGCTGGGGATTAAAAAATACGCTGTCTTCATGGAACCCGCATTTCCCACATATCCATAGGATACATCCTGTTTTTGGGGCGGGAAGGGATTGAATGCGCTGAGCTCCATCCATTCGCCTTCAATGAATTGATTCAAGGAAAGGAATTCACCTTTTCGGTCCAATTCAAAATTGCAGTGCAGTGCATGCTCGGGTGAACGACGGTCCTTGCCTGAAGCAAAGACAATAAGATGCTCATTGCTATCCAAACGGATGGATGGGAGTGGCCACAGGTCAGGCAATTGAGGGTCGTCGCTCAGGTAGAGGCCAGCAAGTGACACTGGTGACGATCCATAATTCCAGATCTCAATCCAATCCGACGTATCTCCATCTTCATCAAGCAGTCCATTCGAATTGGCAGCCATGCATTCATTGATGCGCAATGTCTGGCCTTCGAGCTCGAAGGGGTGCCAGCCGAAATGGATGCAGCACAGCGCGAGAAGTGCCGTTTTGAAATGCGGGAATGAATTCATGACATTTGTTTGTGAATCATTTACCAGCAAAACCAATGCCAACTGAGTCAGGTTTTCTCCTGGCTCAAGAGGGTGATTCAATCACCTTCCATGACCCAATCGATGCTGAACGTCGCATACTTGATGGACTTTCCTTCGCGTCCGTCAAGTCCGCTGGGTGTAAAATAACTGTAGGTGCAATGAAGGGTTCCATCCCTTGCCTGAATGATGGATGGGTAATGGAATGAGCCCCCGCCCGGCGCGCGTTTTTCCAGATGGCGTGTGTGAGTGTAGGTTTTCCCCTCATCCTCAGAAATGGAGACAGCCAGCTGATGACGCCCATCCTCGGTATCGTTGTAAATGGAAAGGAATCGTCCATCATTGAGTTGCATCAATTCCAGCCCGGCCCCCGGATTGGCGAGCTGCGGGTGATCGTACACCATCGACCAGCTGACACCTTCATCCTTGGATTCCGATACCAGCACACGGTTGGGAGGAGGACCGTTGTCCCGCATGTAGGTAACCAGTGTGCCATCCTTGCGGCGGGCAAAACTGGGTTGAATGCTTCCACCTCCAACAATGGGTTCGCTGAACTGCCACGACTGTCCCCAGTCATCGGTGATGGCCACCATCGAGAATGAAAATCCGTCGGAGTAAAGCCCCACGAGCATGCGTTCATTATCCAGAATGTAAGGATGTGCGCGCGTGAACCATCCCAGGCGGCGCGTGAGCTTGTCCTCTGCCTGCCGGAAATTGTCATGCGCCCATTCGATCATGCCGGGTGTCAATTCCTGACTGTTCAAGTAGCTGGCCGTTTTCTTTTTCACCACATCCGCAAATGCATCACCCGGTTTGACGTGCAACACTTTTTCGGTATCCCACTCAGGAGGTCCTTCTTTTTGAGTGTAACTCGAGGAGATCTTGTACTTCATGAGCGCCGATTCCCAGAGATTGGCCTGAATGGTCGGCCAGAGCAACCAGAGGCGATCCTGAGGGTCGATGATCATGCAGCAATTGGTGTCAGGGAATTCAGGGGTATCAGCCATCAAGAAAGGTTTGCTCCATGTTCTGGCCCCCTTGGGTTTGCGGGCACCCAGGATCTTTACGTCATCCGATTTCCTTTCCCCTGATCCATGGAACCAGCAGACAATCAGGTCTCCATTGGAAGCCTCCACGATGCAGGAACCATGATTGTGCCATGTTTCCAGAGGGAAAATAAGTTCGGCCTTGTGCTGAGTGGCGCCCTGCGCAAGCAGGCCTGTCATGGGGATCAGGCAGAAAGTCCCCGTGAGTGTGAGCAGTTGGATGAATTTCAACATCGGATTTATTTCAGAGGTTCAGGGTGAATAACCCTGTCATGGAACAGGGAATGGAGATTTTGATCAAGCTGTAATGTGCTGGAGAGAATGCAGACTTTTGGGTTCAGTGGCTGGATCTGAAGGTGTTTTTCAACCAGCCCCGACGTCTTTTCGGGTGAGAGATTCCTATAATCCGTGAATGGAGCAGGTTTTTCTAGAATCGGGTTTGACCTTCTTTCTTTTCATATCCCCGGGGTCACGGTGTTTCCGGTGTATACGGAGAGAATTTTTGATGTTCGTTTGAAATTTAGAGAACTCCTCAATGTTTCAAGCACTATTACTCATGCAAAACGCTCACTTAATTCTGAATTCCTTTAAAGACGATCGGGAAAGCTGGTTTCGGTGCTAGCGTGGAGGCCTGGTTGGTTTCAGCGCAAGGCCCCAGAGAGCCCCACCTGCAGCGCCCATTATTGTGGCCATGGTGATGAATTTGACTACGGTGATGATTGCTGCTCCGAAGACCAACCCGAGTAAGGGACAGAACAGTGTTGCGAAGGCAACAGCGATTAGACGCAGAGGATGTAGATCGGGGTATTTCAATAACCTCGCTCCTAATAGCATCAAGAGCGCAACGAAGATGGGAACACCCGTAAGGGTCAATAAGGCAGACCACATGCTATACATGACATGATCCGTAACAGGATCCTCACCGAGCGGTATCTGAGTGGCGACAGAAAAAATAAGACCTACCAAGGTGCCGCTTATCATACCTGCAAGGGAGTTTCTGAGATGCTTCATGGGTGGTGTCTCAACTTATGGATATGAATTTGATGCGCGTCAAGTCTTCTGATCTTTCGTTCGCGAGCTTCGTTTCCTTTCACTTTCCCATGATCCGTGCATCTTACCGTCATCCGTTTGAGGGAAGTATGGACTTCCTGGTAGCCTCACCCTGGCAAATCCTAAGCCTGGAAGATTTTTCAGAAGGGGCCGACTCAATAAAATGACGGGATAGGTGTGGCTAATATCAAATGTTCCAAAATCTTTGGAGGGAGCTTGCCGAAACACGTTTTTCCTCTGTGCTTCCAGTCCTCCTTGACTGTTCGGGCGAAGAGGGGATTCCCTGGCAGACGAGTTGACCGAATTAATGGGCTACATCTGCTTGTGTGGTGCGGTTGTTTTAAAGCCCAAGTTCTGAACAGTCCCAAAAAAAGGCGGAAAACCCCCTTTCGTAACATGTCCTGCAATCTCCTTTTCAAGCCATATTATTGTCTGCCACGTGGTAGTTGGGGTCTTCGAGGATGTTGATCTCCACGATATCAGCGGCCTTGTCCAGAAGCTGTATGCAGTCCTGACTCAAATGACGCAAATGCAGCTTGGTCCCGTTGGTCAGGTAACGTTCCGTGAGCGCATTGATGGCCTCAATGGCCGAATGATCGCAGACGCGTGAATGCTTGAAATCAATGATCACATCCTCCGGATCGTTTGCAGGATCAAATTTGTCCTGGAAATTTTTGGTGGAAGCGAAAAATAAAGGTCCGTCCAGCAGATACATCTTCGTGCCATGATCATTGGTGGTCTCCTTGACTTCGATATGCTTGGCGCTCTTCCAGGCAAACACCAGAGCGGACACCAGTACACCTGTGAGTACGGCAACGGCCAGATCCGTGAATACCGTTACCACGGACACCAGGATCACGACAAACAAATCTTCCTTTGGGACTCTCCCGAACAAACGCAGCGAAGCCCATTCAAACGTGCCCAGCACAACCATCATCATCACGCCGGTAAGTGCGGCAAGTGGTATCATTTCAATGTAGCGCGAAGTGAACAGAATGAAGATAAGGAGAAACATCGCGGCCGAGAAACCGGACAATCTGCCGCGTCCACCCGATCGGATATTGATCATGCTTTGACCGATCATGGCACAGCCTCCCATGCCACCAAAAAAACCAGTCACGATATTGGCTGCTCCCTGACCGATGCATTCCCGATTTCCTCGCCCTCGGGTTTCTGTCAGTTCATCGATCAATGACAAAGTCATCAAGGACTCGATCAAACCGACGGCTGCCATGATCACCGAGTATTTCCAAATGATGCCAAGCGTTTCAGTGTTCATGCCAACCGTGAACCAATGGAACGTGGGTAACTCTCCACCGATGGGAGCCAGATCACCCACGGTTCGACTATGAAACCCTGTCATTTTTTCGATGCCGATCGAAAGTCCGGTAATAAACAGAATGGCCGTCAGCGACGAAGGAATGGCTGTGGTCAATCGAGGGAGATAATGAATGATCCCCATGGTCAGGCCCACCATGCCCAGCATCAGGTAGAGATCCATCCCGGTTTTCCAGGCGGCATCTGCAACCGTAGGATCGACGGTGAACTGGGGAATCTGGGCCAGGAAGATGACGATGGCCAGTCCATTGACAAATCCCAGCATCACAGGGTGGGGGACCAGCCTGATGAATTTACCCAGCCGAAGGAGTCCGACCGCTACCTGTATCAGCCCCATCAACACTACTGTTGGAAACAAATACTCGACGCCGTGTTCTGCGACCAGAGAGACGCATACGACGGCAAGTGCCCCGGTGGCACCCGAGATCATTCCGGGGCGTCCGCCAAATAATGACGTGATGAGTCCGACAATGAAGGCAGCATAGAGGCCCACCAGAGGATCCACACCGGCAACGAATGCAAAGGCTACCGCTTCCGGCACAAGGGCCAGAGCGACGGTTAATCCGGATAACAAGTCATCCTTGGCACGGAGACGGTTTCCGTACTTACGGTAAATCAACTGAAACATGGGTTTAGATTGCGAATCTTCGTTGGAAGTTGAGCAAGGTGTTTCCTTCGGGATTGGAAGGAGGGCAGAGAGTAGATAAACCTTGGTAAGGCGTCAACCTTTCTCCCTGTAATATTTGAAAACTCACGCTTGGCAAAGTGACCAATGTTTCAGACAATCGAATCATGAAAGACAATCCATCTCCCCTTGAAAAATCAACCGACCGACGTGGTTTCATCCAAAAAGCAGGAACACTTGCCGCTGGTGCGGTCGTCGCGGGTGAAACCGGTCTCTGGGCTCCGAGGGTCCAGTCTCAGGAAAAGAAGAAACTGGGTTATGCCCTGGTTGGACTGGGGGGGCTTAGCACGAATCAAATTGCTCCGGGGCTTGAGAAAACAGAGCATTCCCGGCTGGCTGGTATTGTCAGCGGTACCCCTTCCAAGATTGAAAAATGGAAAGCCAAATACAATCTCCCCGCCAGGAACTGCTACAATTACGATAATTATGATCAAATCGCCACCAATCCGGATATCGATGTCATCTACGTTGTATTACCCAACGGGATGCATCCCGAGTACACCATTCGTGGCGCCAAGGCGGGTAAACATGTGCTTTGTGAGAAACCCATGGCCAATTCCGCCTCGGATTGTCAGGCGATGATCAATGCCTGCAAGGATGCAGGAAAAAAACTGGCGATCGGGTATCGATGTCAATTTGAACCCAACAACATCGAATGCATGCGTCTCGCGCGGGAAAAGGTGTTTGGGGATTTGAAAATGATCGACGCTGGTTTTGGATTTCGGATTGGTAACCCTGATCAATGGCGTTTGAAAGCGGATCTTGCCGGTGGCGGCGCATTGATGGATGTGGGGATCTATGCGCTGCAGGCTTGTCGGTTTTTAGCCGGTGAGGAACCCGTCGAAATTTCCGCACAGGAAACCAAGACCGACCCGATGAAATTTGCCGAGGTTGATGAATCCATCGTATGGACCATGAAGTTTCCAAGCGGTGTGCTGGCCTATTGCAGCACGACTTACAATTTCAGTGGTATCAATCGCTTTTCCGCCCATTGCGACAAGGGCTGGTTCAGTCTGGATCCGGCCTACAGTTATGGAGGCATCAAGGGACGAACCAGCAAGGGAGACGTGATTGAAAAACCGGTTATCGATCAGTTTGCCAATGAAATGGACAATTTCTCAAAGTGCATTCTCGAGGGCCGAGAATCACAGGTTTCCGGTGAGGAAGGCATGCGTGATTTGAAGGTGATCGAAGCCATTTACCGATCCATTCGCACCGGTCGCACGGTCAAAGTGTGATTGGCTTTTCAGGGAAAGGCTTTTCGAACCTACTCTTCCAGGGGGATGTATTCCGCTGGGAGAGGGGTTGAAGACTGGTAATAACCCGGAGGCAGGTTTTCCAGTGGGTCTCGGTTCTTGTAGGATTCCCACCACTGCATTCCCCAGACAAAAATCGCAATCAGCATCAATACTGCAACCAGAGGGACGACAATTTTCCATGGAACCCTTGAAAGGGCATAGGCGCACCATTCAATCAAACCGCGCTGAGGGCCCGTCAGTGACTCGGCTTGTTGGAATTTTTTATCTTTGTTGAGTTCGCCATTGAGCTTTTCAAGAAGTGGTGCAGGATCAATGTTGACCAGTTTGGCGTAAGATTTAACAAAACCGCGAACGTACACAGGTGCAGAGAAGACATGATACCGCCCCTCCTCAAGCGCAAGAACCTGATCGCTCCGCAACTTGGTGAGACGAGCTATATCCTCCAGTCCCCATTTTTTGGCTTCCCTGGCGGAAGCAAGTTGTTCACCCACCATCGGCATAAGTTATCTTTATAAGGCAACCCGCATGTCCAACGCAACAACCGATGAAGGATCCTCTCAAATCAGGCCACTTCGACCATGGTGCTGCCTGTGTGCACTTGTCCTGATCATTGGCACAGGACTGGATGCTGCTCTATGGTGGGGATGTCTTGTGGGCAGCGGCTCTCTGCGGGCTTATGCTGCTGGGATTGAGATCCGGTTCAGGATGGTTTGTACTTGGCCTGACCATTGCTGGAGCCACGGTCATTGAGTTTTCTCAATTATACCAAGCTGATTGGGCACAATAACTTAGAACAACGGTTCCCTTCAATTTCGTGTTGGGGCAAGGCTTTCTTGTGTCCGATCTGATTGCTTATGTGATGCGGGCATCTCGGGATGCGTGTGCTGGACATTTTCTGGTTCAGGGCAGGATAGCGCCTTCATTTACCTTTTTGATTCGGATTGAAGTGCGCCCCGATTTATTGATCCAAGCTGAGATCCATCAATTCCTTGGGTCTGGTGCCGGAAGCCGGACGTTGGAAAAGCGTGCCGTATGCCGTAAACCCATCGAGAAACCCACCATGTGACAGAAAAAACTGTCCTTGCTCGAGTCCCATGTAACGGTCCAGGCGATCTTCTCTACCGGTAGGGTCGTGACTGAATTTGGCGGTGGTTTGTTCGTGCCAGGTATCTTTGCTGTCGAGGATCCATTGGTTACCGTAGAGAGCCTTGCGTAGTAAATGACCGTTGCGTCCCACAAAGTTTTCACTGAAGCTGTATAGCCCGCGCATGTAACCACCTTCACCCGGAGTACTCCAGCTTGAGATCAGCATCCATTGCTGGCTGTCCGGGTGAAAATAATAACCACTGAAAACCGTGTGTGTTTCATCCTTGGGCTTGGCTGTCACCAGAAACTTTTGCAGGCTGTCTGTTTTCCATGGATACTTCAAATGACTGTGCCCACCCGTGCCTTCATTTCCAAAACGTCCGGTAAAGACGCCATCCCCTTTTTTGATCAGCTTCACTCTGTCTTCGTTTTCAACCTTGCTGGGATCAGTCGGTTCATTGCCTCGATCCCATACGCTGAAGATAATGCGACGTTCCGATGGACTGTTGACCTGCATTCCAAAGTAACCCCGGTGCCAGCCGCAAGCCATGTAATAGGAGTGCACAGGATCTTCAAGCGCGGTCATTTCACAATAGAAAGCTGCTACCCCCATATCGTTCCGAACAGGGTAGGCCAGGTGGATAGAGGCTGCATTGCGTCTTGGTTTTAAATTGAAATGCATGTTGGATGCATTTTCTCCTGACAATTCCAGTTTCAAAATATCCATGGAGGGTGGATTGTTTTTTTGCAGATCGACACGACTTAATCTGAAGGCATGGTAGCCCGTCGAAGGTATGGGGAATGAGTCAAAGGCAACCATGGTTTCCTCACTTTGCTTAATCTTAATTGCCCTCTGCGTTGTTTTTCGACCTATCTGAAACAGGAGAGTTGCTTCTCCATCATCGTTACCCTTGATTCGCAATCTTACATCGACTGTTCCCGCCTCCCTGGCTTTGCCATACCATTGAATCGACGTCGAGCTACTGGCCCATCCCACGATGCCTCCTTCCCGCGAAACCCGGGCGTCACCATGGTTTGGTTCCAGATAAGCAGTTTCGGCAGGGATTTCAAGAGATGCGCCTTTGACTGGATAGGACACAACAAAAAGCATTGTTGCGAGTAGGAGTAAAGGCAGCTTGACCCAGTATGGGTGATTAAGAGATAAGCACCTGTGCATGAGTGCAATATCTGATATGTCTGGATATTGACAAGTGTGAAATAGGCATGCGGGCGGTTTTGGAGTTTTTACTTTCTCTTGGGGCTTTATTTTCATCCCCACATTAAAGTTGCAGTGCAGAGATGTTTGGAGAGCCTGCAGGCAAATAGTCCTTTAGCCCTTGATACGGATTTCGATCCGTCACGTTTGATTTCACATACGAATACTGGCGGCGCGAACGTGTGTGTCGTGTACATCGTAAGGATTCAAATAGAGGATGCGAAGGTAGATTTCTGTTGAGTGAAAAACCGGGATTTCATCCATTTAGATCCCCATTATCACAGTCTCAATATTTGTATGAAAATGAATATTATGTTTTTGCTTGGGTTTTTATTGTGAAAAATACTGTGAATTTATACCTAATTGGTCACTGGTAGGCTGTAATTCCCATGCAGCAGATGCGATCTTCATCCACATTAAAAATTTGATCTTGCTGCTTCAATCACTTGTCTTAGGTAGGCGGAATCATCGAGTACATAATGGCGTGACCCGCAACAAGCATCGATAGCATTTCATCTTCTGAAAGCTCCAGAATCCATTTCTCCATCAGGCACTCTAAATATGAAACCAAGTTCATCGGCATATTTCTTCAATGAAAAACAACCGTTTTGATGCGGCCAAGCCCCTGTAAATCCGTAGAGATTGGTAACCAAGGGGTAATTTTTATTTCTCACCGGTTGCTGCGTGACCAATCTCAAGCTTACCGACTATCCCGTTCATACCTGTTGGAAGGAATACAAACCTTTATTATTAACGTAATGGAAACAAAATGGAGATATATTTGTAACAAAGGGTAGCAAAATACTAACATGTTCAACAGGTTTTCGATTTTTCTCATTTTGATTTCCTCTTTTGCTCTACCTTCGGTAAGTGAGGAAAATGCTACCAGAAATTTGAGGGACTACTATCACTCTCTTGAAAAAGGTGCTACAAATGTAATCCAGACAAATAATGATAGAACAGCTGCGATCAGGGAACTTGCGACACAAATCGTCAGGATCTTGGAGCAAAATCAGCGGGCATCCTTGACCTTTATTTGTACCCATAATTCAAGGAGAAGCCAAATCGCTCAAGTCATGGCCACAGCAGCTGCCCAAAAAATGAAGGTCCCTAACATGAAATTTTATTCAGGAGGGACCGAAGAAACGGCCTGCAATTCCAGGACAGTGGAAGCCTTGAGACGGGTTGGTTTCCCAGTAGTGAAATTAGATCAGTCCTCTAATCCTCGTTATATTCTCCAGACACAATCCAAAAATTCATCTGTAAAGTTGTTTTCAAAAAAATACAATCATCCAGCAAATCCTAACAAAGATTTTGTTGCAGTAATGGTATGCTCGGATGCAGACGAAAATTGTCCTTTGGTTCGTGGGGCAATTTCGCGGGTGTCGCTTCCCTATAAAGATCCCAAACATTCCGATAACACAGATGATGAAGAAACCGTATACGACAAAAAATGCTATGAAATAGGTGTTGAGCAGTTTGCTCTCCTAAAGTTAGTAAGCCAATCTATGGCAAAATTGGAGCAAGAAATAAAATAAAGACAAGAACTGGGAATCGATGACTGATCTTTTCGGTTAATCATACCTACCGCATTACCTATCTCAGAAAGGGTTTTCACTCATTAGTTCATCTCGCCCTTCTTGCCACAGATCCATTGTGCGAATGAGTCTCTCCTGAGCCTCATGCTGTTTCTGCTGGTCAAGATTTTAAGTTTTCGCTCATGCTCACGCTGAGCGTGATGCACTGATCTGATGACCATGAAAAACATCATGGATTGTTTTTCTCCTTTCCTCCGCCTAACGCAACATGCGGATCCTCTGTTGCGTGAGTATCGTATTCATTTCTTCCTCTCGATTCTTTTTATTGCTTCGGACTAACTTCTCAATTTGATCAATTCTCGTCACTTTGACCATCACTTTCCTTGTGGTAAATACAACGTTTTAAAAGGCTGGCGGAGAGGGGATGCATCAAACAAGCCAGAGATGACTTGACCAACTCTCAGGGGTTTTGAAGACCGTTGTTTTTAACTTTAAGATCAATGTATTTGATGCGATTCATGCCATTGTTAATATATGCTTTTTGTGCTTTTTAAAGATACCGAAAGCACCTAGTGATTTAAGCTTAAGTATGCTTTGAGTACAGAAATAATTTAACTAGCAAGCCCGGTGCAAAAGAGTGGGCTAATTTTAAAAACAAAAAAGCCCGCTGATAAAGGATCAGCGGACATGATAAAAGTTCGACTTAATTATGTGTTTATAGACTTGTATCACTGGAGAGACCAAAAACTGAGTTCTGCTTTTTTGGTAATTAAGTCTACTTCAGTGGTCACAAATTTCATGTCTCCATAAGTCACAAAATCAGTGTAGAAGCCCTTCATCTTACTTCCTTTTCGACTGAATGTGCCCATCAGAGGTGAGCTAACTACGTCACCATGATCTAAAACTGCTTCCCCAATTCCACTGATTGTTCCACCGTGCATTTCCTCTGACACATGCTCATATTCGTGAGTAAGTTTTACAAAGCCATAGCGCTCAACAATTCCTTGCATATTGACTAGCGTAAATTCTCCTTCATGTTGAACCTTGGTGATTTCAAGCAAACCGAAACCGTCTGGTGAAGTTAGTTGTATAGCCATTATAGATCCATTTTTGGTATTCTAGGTAAATTCATAAGTTTTGGAACGCTCCATCATATATCATTGAGAGAATTTTTTTGTTCGCTCAAGTTCATCGATTAAAAGCGAACGGAAATACAAACAAATTCGAGTGCAACGAACCGGATGTATGGGATCCAGGAAGACCCCCTTGCCCGAAAAAGAACAAAAAACGGACAAGAGGTCACCCCTGATTTTAAACACCACAAGTTGCATACATCACTTCCTAACCTCTATTGAATGGGAGACGATTTGATGACCGAAATGTGACATTAAGACAACTTTGTTTGATTTAAAATAACCTGATATACATCCTTGAGAGCAAGTAACACCTAGGTGATTAAAGGTGGCGGAAAAACACCATTAAAGCCGGCATGTGGATAGATATAAAACCAATACAAAAAGTCAATCGAATCAACAGAACGACTAAATCAACTTCCGGAAGATTGAAAACCCCCTTGCTGGAGATAAAAATACCAGCAAGGGGGTTACTCTCTAATTCAGTAGCAACACAGCGCTGCAAACTCACTTTATCAGTAATTGAAAAAAGGAGTTTTCATCACCTTTGCTCTTTGTTTGAGTTCCAACTCCAGCCCTTCTGCAGCTTTTGTGTGAGCATATGCTCCTCACTCCTGTTGTAGAAAGTCATTAGGAAGCTGTAGCAACATGGAAACAAAAAATTCTGGGAAGCCTTTCAACGCTTCTCGGAAAAGATTTTGTTTTCAATCAAATAAAAAACCCCAGAAGAGTAAGAAAAATCCATGTCACCCATTACATACAGCTCAATTCAACGAAGCTCAGGAACAACAGTCAATGGAGACTCGCCTCCAAAAGTCACCTAAAATGGACCTTTTGATATTGCCGACGCTGACATGTCCTGGGGTAACTATTGTCGGGTAAACAGCGTTACTTGAAACGTTCCCCGGTGAGTCCCTGCTGGCGTGCGTAGTCCACCAACTCAGAGGCTTTCTGGAATGCAAGTCGGTGCATGATGCGGTAGCGATAGGTTTCAACGGAACGAGGACTGAGTTCGAGTTTTTCTGCTATTTGTTTGCTGGTCAGTCCGTCCCCAACCAATGCCACGATGCGTTGTTCTTTTGGACTCAGGAATTTAATAAAAGATCTTTCGTCTCGTTCCAGTTCGGAAAGATTACGATGGAGCAAGGCCGTAAAATAGGTGTGGCCTGTGGCCACTTCAACCATGGCTTCTTCAAAAATTTCCAACGGTTGATCTTTTTCGACATAACCATGCACGCCTATTTCCTGTAATTGATGTAAGGTGTAAGGGTCTTTCAAATTGGTCAGGACCAGGATGCGTGTTTGAGGCCATGCTTCGAGAACCTGCTTTGACAATTCAATACCATCCATACCCGGTAGGTGCAGATCGGTCACCAGCAAATGGGGTTGATGTTTCTCGCATAAAGCGCGGCCTTCCAGACCATCCTCTGCATCCCCTTTCCAATCAAAACGTTCATCCAGTTGAATGGTTTTGGAAAGGACATTCCTGAGCAATGCCTGATCTTCCACCAGCACGGTGCTCCATGGTGGTTCAGGCGTTTTATTGATTTCGCTCATGGTGGTTTTGTCTGGGCATGTTAATGAAAACTCTCAGATGATTCGAGCTGATCCGAATTTCCTTCGGGAAGCCATTGCAGAGGAATTTCCAATCGAAAGATGGTTCCTGCATCACTTGATGTGAGCACATTTAATTGACCGCCCATTCGCTTCGCCAACATATGAGATAGGACGAGACCAAAACCAGCTCCCTTTGTTCCTACCTCTGTTGGATCACGAGGTTTATCTGGCAATCGAAAGAGTTGGGATTGTTCTTCGCTTGTCATTCCGCTTCCGGTGTCCCTTACCTCTATGCGCATGTCATCTGCAGTAGGTTCACAGTGAATAAGGACACTCCCTCCTTTCGGAGTATGACGGATGGCGTTGGAGATTAGATTTCGTAAAATAGTGCGAAGCATCTCAACGTCATTGACCAGTTGTGTGTTCTGTTTTACCTCCGCTTTTAATTGAACGCCATTGTCCTTTGCGGTGGAGGTAAACAAGGTGCTTAATTGATGGGCGACTCTTTCCAAGTCAATGCTTCCAGGGAAATAGGGTAATTGTCCCGTTTGCAATCGTGCCCAGTTAAGAAGGTTATCCAGCAGTTCAGTCAGGTGCTTGCTGGTTCCCTGGATTTCTCCTGCAAATTTTCGAATTTCATCCGCGGTGAACGACTCCGGCTGTTTCATTAACAATCCACTCAGATTACTGACCCCGGTAAGCGGGGCTCGAAGGTCATGGGATATGATGGCCAATAAGCGATCCTTACGCTGATTCGCTTCATTTAGCGCAGCGTTTTGCTTTCGTAACTTGTTCTGTGCCCATTTACGTCTTCGCATTTCGGTGACTACAACCAATGTAAAAAGGCAGACCAGTAAGCTGACACCGATCGAATTTCGTCGGATAGCATTGATGGTGGATTCCAGTGTTTCAGGGAAATCTCTTGAGATAAGGAATTCAATTCGAACGGTCTCAGAATTTGCAGATCCATCGATGGTGGAAAACACCATTGCACGAGATTCACCATTATCTGTCTGAATATTTTTGTCACCCAGGATCAGATCCTGTTGGATAATCCTGTCCGTCAATGGGGCAGGGTGAGCATTGTCTTGCCCTCCCCCTAGACCACCCCTTCCAGGGGGACTTCCTCGTCCAAATCTACGCCGATTTTCGACTCCAGGAGGGGCGCCTCTGGGACGATCAAACCCATTCCTTATCTTCCTCATGGGGATCTTTGACAGATCCCAGATTTCCTGAGTTCCTATATCGTTTGATTCACGGGGGCCGGCTATTACCCTGAAGGAATGCTTCGAATTTCCAGAAAATGCTTCAAATGTATCCGGCATCTTTCTACCTAAAATCAATGATACCTGATTAAACTCACGCGTATTTCGAATGTAATATATTAAATACAGTCCCGATGTTGCTGAGACGAATCGAAAATTGACCGGACGAAAATCAAGGCGATCAGTTGAGTTTGACAATTCAATGTGCCAGGGAGATCCCTCCTTTATTTTTCTTCGACCGTTCTCATTGAAAAGATAAGCCTCGATAATGGATTCATCTCGATTGATGACAGCAGCCAAATCATAAGTGAATAAAATTGAGAATTCTTCGGTAAGTAGATCGTTCGGGGATCGACCGCGCATCAATGACTGCAAACCCAGCTCGATGAGCTGAGATTCCTCCTCAGCCAGACTTTTCAATTGTTCCGTCGTTTGCTCTTTTAAGAATTCGCTTCCGTATTCTCGGAATTGAGAAGTCATCTCCATGGCGACCCAGCCATTGGCAACCAGAAGTATTAGTGCAATACCAAAACCCAATGCCGGAATCCACCAAAGGCGATTTGCTACGCTTTGTTGGTTTTTACTTTCTGCACGCTGATGTTTCATCGTTCCTTTCGGAAGATGACTCCCTGTTTATTTGTTAACAAGCAGGAAATGAGTTGTTTATGTGAAAAATATTACCTTGATAAGGCAACTCGACAACATCTTATCCATCCAGTGACTATCCCGAAATTCCCAATCAGTTGAGGGCTTGTAGTACTCAATACGACAACTGGTGAGGTATCACGGTGCCAACCCTGCTTGTAATTGTTTTGTAACAAGAACGAGAAAGTCAACTTGCTTACAAAGATCAAAACAAAGGCGTTGAATCCTTCGGGAGTCCGAAAGAGAGCCGGCACCAAAACAAAAACAAGAACCAAATAAAATATTATGAATCACAAATGGAATGCCAGAATCGCAGTGATAGCAATGACCTGCATGATCAATGTTCATCATGCCAATGCGCAGCAGGATGAGAATCAAGGCCCAAAACGACCCGATCACAAAGTGAAGGGGCATGGTCTTAAACTCGCCAAGATGGACTTCAATGAAGACGGAATGGTCACCGAGCAGGAATATCTGGACGCCCTAGCTGCGAATGCAGCTGAACGTTCTGACAAATTATTCACTCAATATGACATTAACGAGGATGGAACTATTACGACGGCTGAAATCAGCGATGTGCATGCTGTGGCCATTGAAGAACGTTTGATGGGGATTTTAGCTCGATGGGATGCGGACGAGGACGGGAACTTGTCAGTGGAAGAACTTGAATCCGTAGGCCGCGGTCGTCGCGGGCATCGTTATGTCCTGGGACAATTCGACGGGAATGAAGATGGCACTGTTACATCGGATGAACTTTTGGATGCCGGCGCTGGAATGTTGAATCAACGCGTCGAGGGCGTCATTGAGCATCTTGATACCGATGATGATGGCAATATCACCCTTCAGGAAGTCACTGGCAAACATGATCTCAAGGCAACTGAACATTGGACTGCCTTGCTGGAAAAAATCGATACCAATAATGATGGTGTTCTGGGAAGCGATGAACTCGAAGAGGGAAGACCTCAACGAAGCGAAGAACCTCGCAAGGGACGAGATGGCCAGCGACGTGAACGGGGGGAGAACCACGAGCGCGGTGAAAGAGTAGAACATGGCGGAGTTGATCAAGACGAAAAACGTCGCGGCCCTGGTCAAGGTCGAAATAATCAACAGAATGGTGGACGAGGGTCACGAGGGCGCCGATAAACAAGATCGATAGTTCACACCTTAAAAGCAAAACACCCGACTGCCATGCAGCCGGGTGTTTTGCTTTTAAGGTGTTTGATTTCATTTGGACTTGAGGTGGATTCATGGTATGCGCTTGTTTGTTAACATCATGAAGATATTTTTCCATTACGGGTTCACGGTCATCGTGGGATTGTTTGTCGGCGCAGGGTGCCAGACTGCTTCTCACTCTCAAGCGGCTAGCTCAGCTCTTTCCTCTGGCCAGTCGTCGAAGCCAACGACCTCCATACCTTCCATTGAAGTCACTGAGACAATGGGCGTCCAGGATCGATCCCCTGAGGGTCCATCCTCTGCTTTTCTATCAGGCCACCTCTTGCTTCTGGATCAAGCCGTTGAGCAAGCCATACAAAAAGGCAAGCTCCCGGGCGGCGTGATATGGTTCCAGCATCAGGGTAAACCCTATCATCGCGCCTACGGTCAGAGATCCGTTGCACCAAAAGAGGAGGTCATGACAGAGGATACGATCTTCGACGCTGCCTCACTCACCAAAGTCATTGCTACTGCGCCCAGTATCATGAAACTGGTTGAGAAAAATCAGATGGATCTCAATGCACCCGTCGCCAAATATCTTCCTGCTTTTGCCGCGAAACAAAAGGAGAACGTCACAATCCGTCATTTAATGACGCATACGTCTGGCCTGCGTCCCGGGCTTTCGCTGCGCGAACCCTGGAAAGGTATTCCAGAAGCGATTCGACGAGCTTGTGATGAGTCATTGATCTCACCTCCCGGAACCCAGTTTAAATACAGTGACATCAATTTCATCCTGTTAGGCGAGATCGTGAGTCGCATCAGTGGTAAACCGTTGCATCAATTTGCGAGTGAGGAAATTTTTCAACCCTTGAAAATGGGGCACACGCGCTTTTTGCCTCCTGCTGAATGGAGTCCAGACATTGCGCCGACAACGAAGCTCAAAGATGACTACCTGAGGGGAGTGGTACACGATCCAACGTCACGTCGAATGGGTGGTGTTGCAGGGCATGCAGGATTGTTTACATGCGCCGCTGATCTGGCGCGATTTGCGCAAATGATGCTAGGTCAAGGAATGCTTGATGGTGTTCGTTTGTTCAATCCAGATACAGTTTCACTCATGACCCGTATACAAAGTCCGAAAGGCCTCTCTGCAAAACGTGGGTTAGGCTGGGATATTGATTCTCCCTATTCGAGTCCTCGAGGATACCATTTTCCAATCGGATCATACGGACACACCGGATGGACTGGGACTTCTATCTGGATCATTCCGCAGACGGACACCTTTTTGATCTTTCTTTCCAACCGGAATCATCCGACTGAAGAGGGTACTGTCGTTGCCTTGCGTCGAACATTGGCAACCATTGCCGCCAATTCCGTTTGGGAATCATTCTCTGATTTGGGGCAACCTGTCTTGAATGGCATTGATGTGTTGAAAGAGCAAGGTTTCCGAAGGCTCAGGGGATTGAAGACAGGCCTGATCACCAACCACACGGGGCATGATCGTTTCAGGACCAGCACCATAGATTTATTACACACGTCAAAAAATGTTCAACTTGAGAAACTCTTCAGCCCCGAGCATGGTATTCGAGGTCAACTGGATGGTAAGATCGAAGATGGGGTGGATACCCAAACTGGCTTGAAAATTTTGAGTCTCTACGGAGAACACCGCCAGCCACAAGCCAGCGATCTGGATGGATTGGATGCTCTTGTTTTTGATATCCAGGACATTGGTTGCCGTTTCTACACTTATATTTCTACGATGGGATTGGCAATGGAGGCTGCTTCCAAGGCCGGACTGAAGTTCATTGTTTTAGATCGTGCAAATCCCATCAATGGTATCGATGTGGAAGGCCCCGTTCTGCAGGGGGAAACTGATTTTGTAGGGTTTCATTCCATTCCAGTGCGACACGGAATGACGGTGGGTGAGTTGGCTTTAATGTTCATGCATGAAAAGGGATTGGATTTGGATCTCGAGATCGTTCCGGTAAGTGGTTGGAAAAGGCACGCTTACTTTGATTCCACTGGGCAGCCCTGGACCTCTCCCTCTCCCAATATGAGGAACCTTAAAGAAGCCATTCTTTACCCTGGAATAGGTATTCTGGAATTCACATCCCTTTCCGTCGGTAGAGGAACGGACACGCCATTTGAAGTCGTGGGGGCGCCTTTCATTCGTGACCTGGAATTTGCTGAAGCATTGAATGCTCTGGGCATCGAGGGTGTGGCTTTTACACCCATTCAATTCACACCCAGTGCCAGTGTGTTCAAAAATGAGATCTGTCAGGGGGTTTATATTTCCGTGACGGATCGCTCCTTGCTTCATTCTGTCGAAATAGGAGTCCAAATCGCCAGAACCCTTCATGCCCTCTACCCCGAATCGTGGAATACAAAAAACCTCAACAGGCTTTTGCGTGATGAGCCAACTCAGAGGCATATTTTATCGGGCTCTGAGTTGGATGTTATTGAGAGTGGTTGGAATGAAAATCTGAACTCGTTCATAGAGCGACGATCCGCTTTTTTGTTCTATTAATTCTCAGGGGGAAAAGGGATGGAAAGCACTGGAAATTACGCAATTGGAATCGATGTCGGTGGCACCAAGATGGCAATCGGCTTGGTGCGGAATGATGGTCGCTTGATCGAGGCAGCAAACCTCCCCACCGAATCTGTCAAGGGGCAGGGAAATGCAGTCCTTCGCATTCGTCAATGCATCAAAGAACTGCTCGCATCCAATCACGTTGACATATCCGACATTCGCGGTCTTGGTGTGGGTTGCCCGGGGCCTTTGGATCTGAATTCAGGCGTCGTGCTGAACCCTTACACACTGCCAGGTTGGGAAAATGAATCTCTTGTGGCCTCGCTTGAGTCGGTGATCGAATTGTCCGTTCGGATCGAAAACGATGCGGATGCGGCATTGTTAGGCGAGTGCTGGGTTGGAGCAGGCAAAGGAAGAGATCCAGTCGTGATGCTGACTTTCGGTACCGGTGTTGGAGGGGCAGTCATGAATGGCAGTAAGATTTATCGAGGGTTTGACGGTGAGCATCCTGAGATTGGGTTAATGCCCATTTTTCCAGATATGCCAGCAGATTATTCAGGGGTGAATGGTTCGCTCGAATCGCTGGCATCGGGCTCAGGTATTGCAGTTCAAGGCAAAACATTCGGTTTTAAAGATGCAGCTTCCATTTTTGAGGCAAACAACTTGCAGCAACCAGATGCGGTCAGGATTGTTCAAAATGCGGTCCGAGCAGCGGGGATTGCCGGATGGACTTTGGCTCATACCTTCGTTCCCGAGTGCATTCTTTTGGGGGGCGGTTTAATGGACTACCAGTTTGAAGCTTATGCGTCCTCAATACGATCGCATCTGGATCAAGCGAATCTTATCAGGAAACAATCGATTTCGGTTTTTAAGGCAGAATTGGGAAATCAGGCTGGTGTTCTGGGGGCAGCCAGCTTGTGGATGTGAAAGCTGTTTCTCTTGCCTCACTTTGCTTCTTCATGCGGTCCACACCAAATGGCGCTGTTTTCTCCTCAACAGCTTGATCTGCATTATTCCTGAGGCATTTCTATTCAAGATCAAGCGTTCATTGACTTGAGGGAATGGATCGTGTCAGAATTCACTTATGACAGATTTGGACATATCGCATGTGCTTGATGACTGGGTGTATGAACCTGGGAAAGCGATGGTTCGCAAGATCATTGGCAAGCATGATAGAGAATTGATTCAGATGCGTATCGATCTGGGAGTCCTCCAAATGCATGCCGTGGGGCGGCCCGATGGACAGAGGCCTCACGATATGGAGTCTTTATTGGATTTTCACATTGAAAAGCTTGAATCGCATATAAACGAATTCGATGGAGACGACTCCAAATACAAATTAAGTGAGGAGGAGTGTGTGGCACTCCAGCAGGAAGCCATTCAATATCATCATCGCTACATTTGTTTCTTTCAGCTGGAGGCTTATGAGGATGTGATTCAGGATGCTGACCGCAATCTTGATGCCATCGAAATGGTAGAGCAATACGGTCCTTCAGATCAGATGTCTTGGACACTTCGGCAACTCAGCCCGCAGTTGCTTTTGATGCGCACGCGTGCTGTATCGGCTATTTCGTTGAACGGCGAAAATTACGATCAGGCCATCACAGATGTTCAGGATGGTATAGAAGCTCTCCAAGCCTTTCTCAAGGACCACATGCCCCAGGAGGCTGCGGATCAAAATGGTGAATTAATCGCGTTAAAACATTGGCTCGAAGAGGTGTCCGACTCACGTCCGATGAGTAAACGAGAAAAACTTGAAAAAGAACTGAATGAAGCGGTTCAAAAAGAGGATTATGAGCGCGCTGCTGAAGTTCGAGACGCCATCAAATGCTTGAGCGCTGCTGACTGATCAATCACATCAGTTGGAGTCAATCAATTTCAACTTAACCACACGCTTATAATTATGGATAACAAGCCAGTCATTGGTTTTATTGGTATAGGGGTCATGGGACGAAGCATGGCCGGTCATTTATTAAATGCAGGATACCCCCTGCACGTACACAATCGTACGCAAGCCAAAGCGCAGGATCTTCTGGACAAGGGTGCTCAATGGCAGGATTCACCGGGTAAAGTAGCAGCTGTTTCAGACGTGATCATCACCATCGTCGGATTTCCAAATGATGTGGAAGCAGTTTACCTCGGAGACGACGGTATTTTAGTCAACGCTAGGGCTGGTAGTACCGTCATCGATATGACGACTTCCTGCCCAGATCTTGCGCAAAAGATAGCCGAGCAAGCCAAAACCAAAGGCATCAGCTCATTTGATGCCCCAGTTTCTGGAGGTGACATCGGAGCACGTGAGGCTCGCCTCTCCATCATGGTAGGTGGCGATGTTGAAGTGTTTGAAAAAATCAAACCGCTTTTTGAGATCATGGGTAAAAATATTGTGCTTCAAGGTCCCGCTGGATCAGGTCAGCACACCAAGATGTGCAACCAAATCGCGATTGCTTCGGGTATGATGGCCATCAGCGAAGCCATGGCTTATGCCAGAAAATCTGGATTAAAACCGGAGACTGTTCTTAAAAGTATCGAAAGTGGAGCTGCAGGAAGCTGGTCGCTAACCAATCTGGCGCCTCGAGTGCTCAAAGGAGATTTCGCCCCAGGCTTCTTCGTTAAACATTTTATCAAGGACATGAAGATCGCCATCGGCTCGGCTGAGAAAATGGGACTGGATCTTCCTGGCTTACAGCTTGCAAAACAGCTTTATGAAAAACTTGCTGACCGTGGTTGCGAGGATGATGGCACTCAGGCGCTATTCAAACTCTATCAGGATCAGCTTTAATCAAATCCTCAAGGGCGGTCATTTTGACCGCCCTTTTTCGTGATGCGGAATCACTTGCTTTCGGTTGGTGGAATTCGTTTGATGTGCTTGTTGAAACTCCGTTTCTTCCCTCTACCTTGATTTCATAGTTCTCAGTTCCTTCTCAGAATCTATGCCTTTCAATCAAACCGAATATTCCTGTTTCACGCGCATCGCTCTGTGAAATCATGATGGCTTCACAGAGGTCTGAGAGCGTTATTGATGGAGTCATTCTGGATCACCAAAGATATCTCCAGGATGTATATGCCAGAAAAAAACAGAATAATTGCATTTATCATCTATCAAGCAGGAACCGCATGCATTAAAGGAGCCACTGCGGTGCAAGCTCCTGGAAATCGGTCCATTTCAACAATGACAGGAGCTGGTCACTTGCTTTAGGGAGCCTCAGATAATCGACTCAACGACGGATGCGATACCAGCATCTCGAGTGACCGGTCAACGGCGCCCAGATTCTGTTGAACCACTTGTTTCGCTTGACTGCCAATAGAGCTGCGAGCATCGCTATCTTTCAATAGTTTTGAAACAGCATCCTTCAGTCCGTTTGCATCAGGCACTTGAAAGGCAGCCTTGTTCGAGAGAAGTGTTCGAGTAATCGCACGGAAATTCTGCATGTTCGGTCCCATGATCATCGCCGTGCCTGCCGCTGCCGCTTCAATGGGGCTTTGACCTCCTTTTGCAGTCAGGCTTTTGCCGATGAATACCAAATCCACGTGGGCATAAAAGGATGACAGTTCGCCTGTAGAATCGACTATCAGACAAGCATCATCATCATTCTTTGAGAGATCGGTGCCTGGTTTCCATTCCGATCTGTAACAAACTTTCAGGCTTGCCGCCTTGAGTGTGTCGCCTGCGGCGCGTGCCTTTTCGAAATGACGAGGTACCAGGACTAGTTTCAGTCGGGGGTGTACTGGTTTGAGTTCGGAGTATATCTTCCCCAGGATAGCTTCTTCTCCCGGATGCGTGCTGCTGCCCATTAAAATCAAAGCATTATCAGTGATACCTGACTCATGGAATAGTTGATGTACATCCAAAGTGGGTTTTCTGGTTCCTGAAAGTGCAGCATCAAATTTCATATTGCCCGTTACTTGCACTCGATCCTGCCTGCACCCTAAAGACGCTAATCGATCCGCATCAGATTTGTTTTGAGTGCCCACTTGGGCGAGGGACTGAAATAATGGACGGAAGAGGAAAGCCAATTGTTGATACCGTCCAAAAGATTTTTCAGAGATGCGGGCATTGATCAGAAAGGTGGGAATGTTGCGTTGCCTTGCTTCCCAGAAGAAATTAGGCCATATCTCTGCCTCGGCAAGGATGATGGCCTCCGGACGAATCACATCCATGGCGCTTCGAACCCAGGGGCGACGATCGATAGGGTAAAAGCAGGTTTTAATATCGGGGGGTAACTTTTTCCGCCACTCTGCCATGCCGGTGGTAGTGGTTGCTGAGACAATGATTTTGCAGTCTCCCAGCCTTGCCTTGAGGCGTTTCACTAATTCCAGGCTCAGATGTACTTCTCCTACACTGACGGCGTGTATCCAGATTCTCTTTCCCTTCGAACAATGCTTGATGAAATCCGCATCATACTTTCCGAAACGCTGACCCACACGATCCTTCCATCCGCCACGTCGTTGCATGCGCCGAAAGTAATATGGGGCAGATATGACAAGCCCAAGATTGAGCAGGATGCGGTAAAACCACTCCGCCAATGTCTGGCTTACTGTGGGATCATTTTTTCGATCTCCATCAGCTTTTCGATCGTCTCGTTTCTTTTCAGGCATGCGATGTTCATCGAATTAGGCGTGATCCGTGATCACCATTGCACTCCGTCTAACGGAAGAAGATAAACCATATGATCAACACTGTTGGGATCATGTAGGGGATTGTAAACTTGAAGAAATAACCCAGGAATGAAGGTGCATTGACCTTCTGTTGGTCTGCAATCGATTTAACCATGAAGTTAGGGCCATTTCCGATATAAGTATTTGCTCCAAAAAAGACGGCTGCCACGCTGATAGCCACCACATATTCCATGAGTGCAGGTGTTGCCAGCAGGTATTGTATCTGGTCAATCTCCGTCACGGCACCTGCTTCTACTCCTGAAGCCTCGGCCAGCATTTCGGGTTTTGCAAATTTCCCGACGGTGGCGCTCAGAAAACTGAGATAGGTTGGGGCATTATCCAAAACGCCAGAAAGCAGTCCTGTTCCCCAGTAGAAAATCCCCGGAGTTGTTTTCTCCATGGCACCTGCATTGGCTTTCAACCAGTCCAAAGCAGGCATCATCGTTGAAAAAATTCCGATGAAAAGAATGGCTACCTCCTGAATCGGGTGGAAATTGAAATGATTGGATTCATGAATCGATTTCTGCGTCAGAAAATAGGAGCCGCATGCTGCTCCAATCATCAATGCCTCCCTCAGAAAGAGGGGTTTTGAGATAAATACCGCAATCAGAATAACTCCCAGGAAGATCAAATTGATCAGGCCTTCGAAATGCCATTCATCGGGAGGCTCGGCAAGCTCTTCACGCACTTCCTTGGGTGCCTTGCGATAGTTGATTGAGTCCACCACGTAAAACATGGTAAGTAAAACTCCTATTCCTACCAGCCACATGGGCCAGCAATGCTCAAGGACCCACCAGAAAGGAATCCCTTTCAGAAAACCAAGGAACAGCGGAGGATCTCCAATAGGAGTCAGGCAGCCGCCTACATTGGAGACTATGAAAATGAAAAAAACGATATGGTGCGCTGTGATACGGTATTTATTCATGCGTATCCACGGGCGTATCAGCAGCATGGAAGCTCCAGTCGTTCCCAGAACATTGGCAATCACCGCACCGAAAAGAAGGAACAGGACATTGTTGAATGGAGTAGCCTCTCCCTTGACTTTAATATGGATTCCTCCTGAGACCACATACAGCGATCCCACCAGAGCGATGAAGCTCACGTATTCAATAGCCGTATGCATTACTGTCTCGTAGGCATGCAAGCCTCCGAGGTAATAAGTCAGCGTAATGGCACCAAGCACGTAGGCAACCTTGGGGTAATGTTTCTCCCACCAATGCAGAAAGAACAGCGGCCCCAGGGCAATGGTTGCGAGCAGCAACCCAAAGGGCAGCATCATCCAAGGATTCGGTATTATGGCGTGGCCATGTTCCATAGCGCGAAATAATTACTATCCTACTCTGGCGTAGGTCAAATAGTTTTGCTCTTTTTTTATCATAGATCAATGAAATACCAGATTTTCGAGGAACATGGTGGATATTATTCCATTCAAGATCTTCCCAGCAGCAGGGATTCGATGGTCTCGTAATCGCTGACCACGATGTCTGCCTGACTCAATGCAGACGAGGGGAGGCTGTTGGTGATGGCGATTACTGTCATTCCGGCTGATTTACCAGCCTGAACGCCTGCAGCTGCGTCCTCGATGACACAGATTTTGTCCGGAGAGACCTGCATTGAATTTGCAGCCTTCAGAAATATATCCGGCGCGGGTTTACCTTTGGGGACATCCTGCGAGCTGACTACATTCGGAAAAAAGGTTCTGAGGTTTTCCAGCTCCAAAACGACATCGATGACCGGATGCAGGGAGCCTGATGCTACTGAAAGCGTGAATTTCTGTGCTAATTTCTTAACCAGTGCGGGCAATGTTTCGAAAATAGGTTTTTCTTTCCGGATGAGATCAATCAGGCGGTTTTGCTTGCGGCTTGTTAAATCTTCAATGGAATGCGATGGCTGATGTATCGAGATGAAATCATCCCACACCGCGCGATCGGATTTGCCCAAATAATCTTCAAATTGGATCCCGTGATTATCGGCATAACCAATTTCATGGAATATATCCATGAAAGCTTGCTGATGGCGCGGTTCGCTATCCACGATAACACCGTCCATATCGAAAATAACACCTTCAATATGTCTGAGTGAAGGATGGGGAAGATCTGGGGCAACTGAAGTCATGCTGTTATTTTGAGACTATAAAACAAATCGTATGTGTCCTGAAAGAGGGACAGGATGGGGAATCCGGCTTGCCTTTGACAAGCGCATTCTGCGTTGGTTCTCAAGAAAGAAAAGAGAGGGTTATTATTTGACCAAGGGAAAATGTCCTGAGGTTTTGTCTTCTCCATTTTAAGATTGAAAACGTCTCCTCGTTTTTTGATGCTGCGAGCGATCCGATTACGGGAGTTTATGCGACGCGAAGAAGATAATGAAACGAGCTTCCAGCTGTTGTTTTACAAGCCGGTATTTCCTCATCATTCTTGAACTCCATTGCGGGTGTCATGCTCCAACTTGCAATCAAAACAACCCGAAATCATGGATTCGAGGGCAATTTCAAGTCTCTGGGGGCAAACTTGCAATTTAAACCTTGCCGACCCTGCTGTTTTTCCTTTAGCAATGTGGCGTTGCCCATGTGGCGGAATTGGCAGACGCGCTAGATTCAGGTTCTAGTCCCAGCAATGGGGTGGAGGTTCGACTCCTCTCGTGGGCACCACTTTAACATCAATACCTCATTGATTTGTTGAGCTTCTCTGCCAGCTCTTCAAATGAATAGTGGGGCCACTTGATTTAAGGTATGTTAGAGGAATGCTTACCTGTTGGATTAGGCTCTTTACATCGCAGCCTTGGTTCCATGCGCTAATCATCCTTCTGCTACTAAGAGAAAATTTTCAACATGCATGTTGGTGTTGATCAGCGCAGAACGTGCAAAATTAAAGTATAACATACTGCTTTGCCGGGTAAACCAGCTTGGTTGTGCAACAAGGCACACGACAATCAGCTTTTTCTTCTGAACTCAAAATCTGGATGACAGCATTCACCTGAATCACTTTGTTATGTTGTCCATGCGATCTGGCCAAGCCATTAATGATCAGCTCTGCACGCTTGGACAGCAGCTCCAAGGCACGTTCGCGCTTCAGGATGGCATCAATACGACGGAGGCATGGGCATACGGCGGACCCTGTCCGGTGTGTTCATAAATCCGATTGATTTAGATGATGGCTTTATGCATGTTTTCCCTGTGAATCCACTCAGATTTCTTAAAAAAATTACTAAAACATTATTTGCGATACTAGTCTCCTCATGGGGCTCTGCTGTATTAAGCTGTAATGCTCTATTGGTTGGATTGCTCAGCCTTAGTTCTTCTGGATTGCTGCATGCGGATTCATTGATGATCAGCGAAATCATGGCTCAGCAGGGCGTGAGCATTCTGTTTGATGAGGACCACGATGCACCCGATTGGATTGAAATTTATAATGCAGCTGAGGAACCTTATGATTTGCAGGATTGGTCCCTTTCGGATGAGGAAGAACAAGCTCGTAAATGGGTGTTCCCTGAAATTGTTCTCAAACCCAAATCTTTTTTGGTCGTATTTGCTTCAGGTAAGGATTGCCGGGATGCGGGGAAAGCCCTTCACACCAATTTTAAACTCTCTTCAAGGGGAGAATTCCTAGGCTTGTTTTCTCCCGACGGGGATTTAGTTAGTGGATTTAGCCCCAAGTACCCAAAGTTGAGTGAAGGGGCTTCATTCGGTCTCCGTCATCAGACCCAGTCCATATCCCAGAGTCAGCCCGTGTTTCGTATTTTAGTTCCAGAAGATGGCGAGTTGAATCAAACTTGGATCGAACCCGGCTTTGATGACACGGGATGGGGGCAAGTTCAGGGAGGAATAGGTTACGATGGGAGTTTGGAGAAAAATCTCACGCCCCTCATTGACAGTGATGTTGCTTCGATCATGCGTACGACCAGCTCATCGATTTACCTTCGCCACCATTTTGAAGTTTTGAGTCCCGATGTGTTCATGCAATTACAAATACGGTATGACGATGGATACGCCATGTTTCTCAATGGTCGGGAGATGGTGCGGCGCAACGCCCCCAGACGCATACAATGGAATTCCAGATCATCGGGTTCCCGATTAGGTGGAGAAGCATTGGAGGTGGAGCAGTTCATGTTGACCGCGAATGATGGATTGATTTCGGGAGACAACGTACTGGCTATCCAAGGCCTCAATACGCGGTCCACGGACCGGGATTTCCTGTTTCAAATGGAAAGTGAAATATGGCAAAATCTCGAGGGAGTCTCCGAGACTCCCGGATTCACCTTGAAACCAAGTCCGGGGGCGCCAAACACAACGCTGTTTACCCAAACATTGAGCAGGCCTGACATTAATGCGGGCGCTCGACTAAGTAATGTACCGATCGTAGTGACATTGGAACATCCTGTTTCCGATGCGGTACTGCGTTACACACTTGATGGCAGTATTCCCTCCGAGAGATCCACGCGTTTTGAGGGAAGTTTTTCAATTGAAGATTCAACTCAACTGAATGTGCGGGCATTCCACCCGGATATGGCGCCGAGCCCGGTTCAAACAGAGATTTTCCTGATCACAGATGCGGATCTCATGGAATTCAACTCGGATGTTCCCGTCATTCTGCTGGATACCGAAGGAGCACGTATTTCGGCGACAAGCCGGACTCAGGCATTGATGCATGTATTTGACAGAGGTGAAGATGGGAGGGTCAGGATTTCATCGGAATCTGATTTTCAAGGCCTAGCGTCTCTCAAGGTACGTGGATCCAGTACCGAGGGCCGCCCGAAAAAGGCGTACTCCATGGAGGTTCAGGATATTTTTGGCAATGACCGAGATGTTTCACTCCTGAAAATGCCGGAAGATTCAGATTGGATTCTCTATGCTCCATACAATTTTGATCGAGCGCTCATGCGCAATGCCTTTGTGTATGAGCTGAGTAACCAGTTGGGACGCTATGCTGTCAGGACCCGTTTTTGCGAAGTGTATGTCAATACCCGTGGGCGGGCGCTCGATCAAAGGTCCTACGTCGGCGTTTATGTACTGATGGAAAAGATCAAGAGAGGCGCCGATCGTTTGCCCATTGATCGATTACTTCGAAAGCATACGGAATCCCCCGAGCGCACTGGGGGTTATATTTTCAAGATAGATCGACTCGACCCGGGAGACATCGGATTCTCGGGGGGCGGTCAGGGTTTGGCTTTTGTTGAACCCAAAGAGGATGAAATCGAACCTAACCAAAGGAAGTTTGTTGTCAGTTTTTTGAATGCCATGAACCGGACCCTTCGAGATCGTGACTATGAAAAATTGATTCCGGATTACGCGGAATTTATCGATGAAGGTTCATGGATCGATTTTCACATACTCAACGAATTCACAAAAAATCCTGATGGATTCAGACTCTCAACTTACATGCATTTGCCAAGAGGTGGTCGATTGACCTTTGGGCCTGTCTGGGACTTCGACCGAACCCTTGGTCCTGATGATGATGGTCGTGCGGCTAACCCTGTAGGGTGGTCAACTGTGCGTCGTTTTGGGTGGTGGGGTTCCATTTTCCGTAATCCAAATTTTGATCAAGCTTACACAGATCGATGGCATTACCTGAGGCGCAATGTGATGTCGGTTCAAAACATGCATGCCATCATTGATCGCATGGCCGCCGAATTGAAAGAATCTCAGGTACGCAATTTCCGTAAATGGCCTTTGCTCCGCAGCACTACTGCATGGAGAAGTGAAGTAAAGCATTTAAAGATTTGGGTCGAAAATCGGGCTGAATGGATTGATCAACAATATGTCGTTCCACCTGATTTCGTTACTCAGCCAGGCCTGCTGGCTGAGGATGGGCTCGTTAAGATAACTCCAGGTCCCGGAAGGACGTTTTACACAACGGATGGCACTGATCCGAGACTTCCAGGAGGAGTCCGATCAAAATCAGCAAAAATCCTCTCACGTGCCCGTCCCGAGATTCGTATTGAAAATACGACCAGGATTATCTTGCGATCCTTGGTCGGTGATGAATGGAGTGGAGCGATTGATGGTATGTTTGTTGCGAGTGAAATACCCTCCTTGAAAATCTCAGAAGTGATGTATCACCCCGTGTCGCCTTTATTGCCCACGGGATTGGATGAGGATGATTACGAGTTTTTGGAATTGTGGAATGCGGGTACGACGCCAGTGCTCATGGAAGGCGTGCGTGTTTCTGATGCCATTGAGTTCACGTTTGGGAATCATATTCTACAGCCAGGAGCAAGCCTTGTGCTTGCATCCAATCCTCAGGCACTGAAGGCCCTGAATCCAGATATGGAAGCAAGTCTCTTTGGCCCTTATGATGGACAGCTTTCAAACGGGGGTGAAAAGATTGTTCTACTTGACGGAGCGGGACGAATCATCGAGCAAATTCAATTTGATGATGAAGATGGGTGGCCCGAGGAACCTGATGGAGAGGGAGCCTCACTAGAGAGAATTGTATTTACTGAATCTGATGAATTATCCTGGCGCGCGAGTGTTGCTGAAGGAGGCAGCCCCGGGACTGTGATTCTTCCCTCTGTGAAACCTGCAAGTATCAAGGTGCTGAATGCAAGCACGGTGCGTCTTTCATTCGATGCGCAACCTGGAGTGCTGCATGAATTGGTGAGCGCGGATGATTTGAATGCTCCAGACTGGAAGGTTTTGTTTCACTGGGATCCAATCGACGCCGCGATGACTCAGTCCATTGATCTGGAGACGCAAGGCAATCATCGTTACTTCAGGATTGAATCCAAGTGAATCACAAAAAACGGCGAGCATGAAGCCATGCCCGCCGTTTGAATGATCGTTATGATCAGATAATCATTCCTGCAGCAACAGTCGCGTTGGTAGCGTCATCCACAATGATAAAACTACCGGTCTGGCGGTTTCGTTTGTATGAATCATGGAGCAGGGGAGTGGATGTTCTGAATGAAATACGAGCAATGTCGTTCAATCCCACTTCCAAATCATCTTCAATTTTGTGCAGTGTGTTGACGTCGACCTTGTATTTGGTCTCTTTGATGATGCATTTCGCCTCTCGAGTCGTGTGGCGGATGGTGTACTTACGTCCCAGCTGTAATTGGGTCGACTCAGAAAACCAGCAAATCATGGCGTCAATATCCTGCTCTACCCTTGGAGGATTGTTCTGTTTGACAATCATGTCCCCTCGACTGATGTCGATTTCATCCTCCAGAGTGATGCTTACTGACATGGGAGCAAACGCTTCGGGTAATTCTCCTTCAAAGGTGTGGATACCCTTGATTTTTGATCTGAAACCGGAAGGCTGCACGGTTACTTCATCGCCTTTCTTGAAAACGCCGCCTGCGACCCGTCCGCCGAAACCTCGGAAATCATGGTGTTCCTTGCTCTGGGGCCGTATCACCCATTGGACAGGAAAACGGGCGTCTACGTGATTGAACTCATTTCCTATGAAAACGTGCTCTAGTGTGTAAAGAAGCGTACTCCCTTTGTACCACGGCATGGAAGCCGATTTTTCCACCACGTTGTCTCCATGGAGGGCGCTGATTGGGATGAAATCAATGTGGGGGATTTCCAGACGTGAGGAGAAGCCTTCGTAATCCTTGACAATTTGATCGAAAACCTCCTCTTTGTGGTCAACAAGATCCATTTTGTTGACGGCTACAATCACGTGCTGGATCTGGAGAAGAGAAGCAATAAAGGAGTGGCGGCATGTTTGCTCGATGACCCCTTTGCGTGCGTCCACGAGAATAATCGCAAGGCTTGCAGTGGACGCCCCTGTCACCATGTTGCGTGTGTACTGGATGTGTCCCGGCGTGTCTGAGATGATGAACTTCCGCTTGGGTGTCGCGAAGTATCTATAGGCGACATCGATGGTGATTCCCTGCTCACGCTCGGCTTTCAATCCATCGGTTAACAAAGCCAGATTGACGATTGCGTCACCTCGCTTCTTGCTGGATTCCTCGACGGCTTCCAACTGATCTTCAAAAATAGATTTACAGTCATAGAGGAGCCGTCCAATCAAAGTGCTTTTGCCATCATCCACGCTTCCAGCTGTTGTGAAGCGCAGGAGGTCCATGTCTAAGTATCCCTTTTGAGT
>MDTB01165889.1_pt1 | contig 100608 bp, 89 predicted proteins | sample 811161 | NCBI WGS metagenome assembly MDTB01 (sample SAMN05326650, study PRJNA326480) | marine metagenome | isolation source: seawater | place: Mediterranean Sea | collected 2009
AGCTCTTGTCGGACTCGTTCTCGTTTTAGGCTGGATAATCATGAGGCAGAAGGATGAAGAGGAGCTCGACGCCGACGAAATGATGGAAACCTACGATGTCGATGAAGTTGAGGCCGATGGCGGGTTGCCCGGAATGGATCAGCATAAGCCTCCACCTCAGCCGAAGTACCTGTCTCAAGAAGAGCGTCGTGATTCTGACTCCGGTTATGTGCGTCCGATTAGAACAAGGAGGCGTTGAAATGAACCTTGTTAAGAGGCGTAAATTTTTGTCTGTTTTAGTCAATTTTTCTCTAGTATTTCCGGCTTCTTTTTTCGCTTTAATGATTCTATTTTCTCCAATTGCCTCTGCACAATCTACCGGCTCGTGCGATGTTCCAGCAGTGAATAACCCAACTACATCAAATAGTATTTCTTTGGATTCTGTAGAGGATCGTTTCTGGAGCGATGACACGCCCCTCTACGACCTGAGATCTGACGTATTTGTAGACTTCACCGTTGACAATGACAGTGCGACTTCAGTATCCATGAAACTAGTTCCCGGATACATGTATACGTTTTGCATAAGCATAACGAGCAATCAAGATGACCCCCCCGTGAACCCCAGCTCTGATATCTATCTGATGACTGAGCCGAACTGGGATAGGTATGTCATCGATTATGAACTGAGGGAGAGCGATGACTTCTTTGAAGCGTTTGACCAACTTCCCGTGGAATGGCGAGATATGGATGACTGGCTTCCTTTCAGAGATGTTCACGCATATGAGGATACCACCTATGTTGAATTCTCGGTCGCTATTGACTCCTCTGGATCGGGTTTCTTCGGAGGCGGTAATATCGCCTACTACCTAGTAATAGATGGATGGGACAATAGAAGGCACACTAATGCGGATGCTAGTGGCGGGGATATCGATGTTGAGGTCCTGATAGATGTCGAAGAAAGGCTGAATATCCCCAAATTTACTGCCACTCTTCTAGTCGGCTCACTACCACTTGCTTGTATAATATTGCCAATGATCATCCATATGAGATACATGGCCAATGGCAAAGAGAATATCGAAGCTGAAGAAAGACGCGAGCTTCCTTACCTAGACAATGAAAACACAGATTTTCGAGACACCTAGGCATAACCCAAAAGTTTCCACGCAGTAGCTAAATCGGATACATTTATTTTCCCAGAATGAGATAAGTGCCAACCAGTCTGCATTGTCGAATATACGACATTCTGATTCAGAAGAGGGGCATGAATTCTTACCCAGTCCCCTCCAGAACCGATTCCCATCAAAGATGCCTTTATGCTGGAATCCCTTAATTCCCATGCGGCCTCAAATATCCTCAGGGCCCCCTCTGAACTAGAAATCTGGTAGCAGATCTTTACCATGTCTCCATAGCTAACGTAATCCTCGATTTCAGAGATTATTTCCTTTGCAGGAGGGGGGGCCTCTTCGGAATGATGTGATGCTATCACCTGTGTCTTTCCCTTTGCTATTTTCATCAATGATTCCCTATCCTTAACCGAAATATCTACTTCTAGATCTACCCAGCTGACTTCACTCTTTATTGCGGTTCTAAGGACCTCTATTCTACTCTCTTCGTCCCCTGGGTAGTTGCCTCCCTGTCTTTCAGGCCTACATGTCAATATTACTGGAAGTTCTATTCCTTGTTTGAATGAAGACAATGCCGAATCGAGATCTATTGATTCTAAGGGAAGTGCCTCATACTCAACTTCTCTCTTAGCCCTCCTTTTTGGATCTACTTCCTCCTCTGGATCATCTATTTCCACTTCTTTGACCCAAAGATTGTCCAGCCTTACTTCGACTAAATCTGCCCCTGCCGCCATCGCTAGAGTGGCATCTTTGAGCATCTCATCCACAGTGTGACCACTTAGCACAACGCATACCTGTGGCACCTCCATGTACTGCTTCGACCCTAGGATTCTGTTTAATCGTGTCGTGTCAGTATGCATCATATTTTTTTCAATCTGGGAGGGTCGTAACCCACAATTTACTATCCTCATCAAAGATTGGGATTGGTAGATTTGAATCTGAAACATGATCTATTATTGATAGAAAAACCATTCTCCAATACATCTCATATGCCTCATCTGATGAACGAGAATAGTAGACTATCACAGAATATTAATTGTTCAGAAGAACGGTAATATACTTTTTTCACGGAGAGGATAAACTAGTGAAATTGAACGATATTGACGAATATATTAGCAGAGTTGAATAACCACCTGCCATCAGATTATAGCATTATGATTGAGGGTTCCGTAGGAACCCTCAAGGAATTGGGTTGATTATTGTGGCAGATAACTATGATGCTGATAGCATACAGGTCCTTGAGGGACTAGAAGCAGTTAGAAAAAGACCAGGGATGTACCTTGGCGACCCCCATGATGGTTCTGCACTTCATCACTGTATCTGGGAGGTTGTCGATAACTCCGTTGATGAACATCTTGCAGGCCATACTGATTCAATCGATATTACGCTTCACCAGGGAGGTTCACTTTCAGTAAGAGATTACGGAAGGGGCATCCCGGTTGGAATTCATGAAGAATATGGAATATCGGCGGCGGAAGTGATAATGACCAAGTTACACGCTGGCGGGAAATTCGATAATAGCTCTTACAAGGTATCCGGTGGACTCCACGGAGTTGGTGTTTCTGCGGTCAATGCGGTATCGGAATGGATGGAAATGACCATTCACAGAGATGGTATCATCTATTTCCAAAGATATGAAGCTGGAGTTCCAGTTGATGCATTGAAAGAAATTGGGACATGCGATGATACAGGAACAAAAATTTCATTCCGTCCGGATCTGTCGATATTCACGGATATTACTGAATTTGACTTTCAAGAAGTAGATACCCGAATAGGAGAAACTGCTTTCCTTAACGCGGGATTAAAGATTACGATTACTGATGAGAGAGAGGATTCCGTACATACATCTGAGCACCTCTACGAAGGGGGACTCTCAGAATATGTGAGGCAACTCAACGAAAGGAGAGAGGTCCTACATTCGGATGTAATCAAGATCAAAGGCGATAAGGAAATTGAGAAGGGGAATGTGGAAGTGGAGCTGGCCCTGCAGTGGTCGGACGCTTTCAGTGAGTCGATTCGTTGCTATACCAACATCATAAGGAACAAGGATGGAGGGACTCATATGTCCGGTTTACGTACTGCTCTTACTAGTTCTGTTAACTCATATGCAAAGAAAAAGAAATTGCTCAAGGGGGATGCTTTATCCGGGGATGATGTTAGAGAAGGACTGGCCGCAGTAGTTAGTGTAAAACATCCAGATCCATCTTTCTCATCTCAGACAAAGGATAAGCTTGTGAGCAGTGAGGTGACCGGCATAGTTCAAACTATTGTCTATGATAAGTTAGGGGAATTCTTCGAAGAAAATCCATCTGTTGCAAGGCAGATTGTAGAAAAGGCTCTTCTCGCTTCTAAAGCTAGAGAGGCGGCAAGAAAGGCCAGAGATCTGACAAGAAGGAAAGGTGTCCTAGAGGGAGGGGGGCTCCCCGGGAAGCTTGCAGACTGTCAGTCGAGGGACCCCAGCGAGTGCGAAGTATATCTCGTGGAAGGGGACTCTGCAGGAGGTTCGGCCAAAACGGGAAGGGACCGTAGAATACAGGCGATACTTCCTCTAAGGGGAAAAATTCTGAATGTTGAGAGGCAGAAACATAACGCAGCAAAGGTATTCCAGAATCAGGAAATCCAAACTATGATTCGTGCCCTTGGGGCAGGTGTAGGCAATAATGCCGAAGAAGAAGGTGCATTCGATGCTAGTAAACTAAGATATTCAAAAATAATAATAATGTGCGATGCAGATATTGATGGTGCACACATCAGAACACTGATGTTGACATTCCTCTGGAGATTCATGAGGCCCGCCATTGAAGAGGGGCACGTATACATCGCTCAACCACCTCTCTATCAATTATCTAAAGGAAGAGTAAGTAGATATGTATTCTCAGATGAAGAGAGAGATAGAGTAATGTTGGAATTACAAGGAGATAATCCTAATGCAAAAATTGGTGTACAGAGATACAAGGGACTCGGTGAGATGAATCCCGACCAACTCTGGGACACGACAATGAATCCTGAAACTAGGACAATGCTGAAAGTAACAGTCCAAGATGCGGAGGAAACCGATAGGCTGTTTGAGATATTAATGGGAGAAGATGTCCCTGATCGTAGGGCATTTATAGAAAAATATGCTAAGGAGGTGACAAATCTTGACATCTGAAGCCGATAATAATGAAGATTTACCCGTTAACAATGAGAACATACTAAATCATACTTTGAATAAAGAAATGAAGACTTCGTACATCAATTATGCGATGTCGGTAATCATTGGAAGGGCCCTTCCAGATGTTAGAGATGGCCTAAAACCGGTCCATCGCCGTGTACTTTACGGCATGTACGAAGGAGGGCATACTTCTGAGAAGAAATACAGTAAGTCAGCACGTTCAGTCGGCGAAGTTATGGGTAAGTATCATCCACACGGTGATCTATCCATCTATGATACGATGGTCAGGATGGCTCAAGAGTTTTCATTGCGTTATCCGCTTATAGACGGGCAAGGAAATTTTGGTTCAATTGATGGTGACCCCCCAGCTGCAATGCGTTATACGGAGAGTAGATTAGATAAAATTTCAAAACATATGCTTGATGATATTGAGAAGAAAACTGTTGATTTTCAGCCTAATTTTGATGATTCAGAAATGGAGCCGAGTGTTCTACCTGCAAGATTACCAAATCTCCTATTGAATGGGAGCGATGGCATTGCAGTTGGAATGGCGACACGGATGCCCCCTCACAATCTTACGGAGGTAGCTGGAGCGGTGAGGATGCATGTCGATCACATCCTCCAGGAAGGTGCAAAGAGTCGCGAGATTCCAAATATCCCCATAGACGATTATATGAGCCATATCAAGGGACCTGATTTCCCCACAGGTGCGACCATACATGGAATAGATGGCATCCTAGATATGTACTCTACGGGCAAGGGAAGATTCCATGTAAGATCTAAGTGTGAAGTACATGATGACTCAAAGGGAAAAATGATAATAATTCATGAAATCCCATATCAGGTCAAGAAATCAGATATGCTAGTCCACATAGCTGATTTAGTTTCAAAGGGAACGGTAATAGGAATCAGAGACATTAGGGATGAGTCATCAAAAGAGGGAATCAGGGTCGTAATCGAAGTCAAGAATAATGCCGACCCGAATGCAGTTCTGAATCAGCTATTCAAATCCAGTAGATTACAAGAGTCATATTCGGCGAATATGATGGGGATTTTAGATGGACGACCAGTACTTTTGACACTCCCAGTGATTTTACACACTTATGTTGATCACAGAGAATCTGTCATTGAAAGGAGAGCTGGTTTTGAGTTAGAAAAGGCCGAAGCACGGGCCCATATTCTCGAAGGACTGGTCAAGGCACAAGAACGAATTGATGATGTTATCGCAGTTGGAAAGGCTAGTTCTGGTAGGGAGCAATTTGAGGCCGTTTTACAAGGAAATGAGAAGTTCCCAGGAATTTCTAAGTTTGACTTCACAGAACCTCAGGCCAAAGCCATTGCTGAACGTCGGTTGTATCAACTAAGTCGGCTTGATGTAGAGAAGGTAAAGAACGAATATGACGATTTAAAAATTAAAATCGCAGATTTACAAGACATAATATCCTCAAGGCCCAGACGTCTTCAGATATTGATCGAGGAACTCGATGAAATGGTAGAAAAGCATGGCGATGAGCGTAGATCGGTTATCGATCCAATGCCTCTATCGATGGATAGAGAAGATTTGATTGAAGAACGGGCGATAGTAATATCACTCTCTGAAGATAATTATATTCGACATATGCCAGTTGAATCTTTCAGACTCCAGAATAGAGGAGGGAAGGGACTCAAAGGCGTCACTACCAAGGATGAGGATTTTCCAAAATCAATACTTACTTGTTTTAGTAAGGACAGGTTACTGATTTTTACCAATCATGGTAGAGTATACGGACTTAGAGCTTGGGAAACTCCTTCGGCGAGTAGATATGGCAGAGGTACCCATATCAGGAATCTATTAGCGGGCATTAGAGATGAAGAGAAGGTGATTTCCATCTTACCAATGAATAAGGAACTCATCGATAATCCGGATGGCCATTATCTAATATTCTCGACACTGAATGGGAGGATAAAGAGAAGTCGCCTATCAGAATATGTCAAGATAAATAGGAATGGAAAGTATGCGATAAAATTTGCAGAGGGAGCATCTGATTCTCTAGTTTCTGTCAGATCAGCTACTGAAAATGATCATGTCGTCCTAGTTTCGGCCAAAGGTAATGCATGCAGATTCATGCCAGCTGAAGTACGGAAAAGAGTTGACCCCTCTACAGGAGAAGAGCAGTCAACTCACTTGGTCAGAGTACAGGGAAGAGTTAGTCAGGGCGTATCTGGAATGAAACTCAGTAAAGATGACCGAGTTATTGGAATGATAGTTACGGACGACTTTGAGACTAGTGTACTCACGGTGTCCAAGCATGGGATGGCTAAGAGGAGTAGGCTTGGCTCGGGAGAGATGATTCCAATAATTGATGTTTCATCAGGAGACCCGATGGTTGATGAAAATGGTGAGCCAATAATAGAAAGGGACGGTTACAGAAGAACAAATAGAGGAACTAAAGGAGTCAAAACTATGGCTCTAGACAGTGATGACGAGATTGTCGCAGTTAGGCAGATTCCAGATCTCAATGACCAATTATTCATGTTGACCTCGAAGGGGATGATGATTAGAATGGCTTCAATTCAGACAAAGGAAACTCTTGGCAAGGTCACGAAAGGGACTAGAATAATGGAGTTAAGAAAACCTGACAAGAAGGGGTATGCTGATGAGGTCATATTTGTGGCCAGGTTGCCCTCGTCATTAGTCGATATCGGAGTCTCTGAAGAGGAAGAGTGAGACCGCTCGCCTTAAGCGAGGACCTATGGTCGCCGGAACGCTGCGGCAGTCGCATAGCCTGGCCATTGCGCTGGATTGCTAATCCAGTGGTGTTTCACCTCGGGAGTTCGAATCTCCCCTGCCGCGCCATCAGTTCTGGGTATGAGTTAACTCCTTGTACGATTACGGGTGACCATGGTTTCGATTGTAGAGTCAGCTATTGTCATTTTTCTGGTATTTTCTGTGGCCTCTTTACTAATTCTTAGAAGGCACTTCGCGATGTCTCCCTCAAATGAAAGATCGTGGGTCAATGACAATGAAAGGCTAGCTACAGTGGAAATAGAAGGAGATTTGGCAATATTCAGAAACGTTCGTGATTTCAACTGGAGAACTACCAAGGATCATGATGAAAAATGGATAGATATGAAAGTAGATCTCAGCAGAGTAACGAAGATATGGTTTGTACTTGAATACTTTAGTCCTGATAGAAAGGAAATGGCCCATACGATACTGAGCTATGAATTTGAAGACGGGCGTAGGCTAGCATGCTCAATCGAAGTTAGGAAGAAGAAAGGAGTCTCTTATGATCCATTAAGAGGGATTTTTAGAACTTATGAGTTGATCTACGTATGGGGCACTGAACGTGATATCATTGGAGTGAGATCCCGATGTAGAGCGAAATCAAAGACTCATCTTTTCGAAGGCATAGTACTCGGACCAGGGAATGAGAGAAGGATGTTAGAGTCTTACATCAGTAGGACAAATAAGCTGGCAAGAGATCCAGAGTGGTATAATACACTAACTAACACCTGTACTACAAACATAGTCAATCATGTGAACGAAGTGTATCCTGGAAGAGTTCCTTGGGCGATAGGAGTGATGATGCCTGGGCTGAGTCCAAAGATGCTACTTCGAAATAATCTAGTTAAGAATAATGGGGATTTACACGAAACCATGCTCTCGAGTATAATAGATGATATTTCGGTGGAATGGGACTCTTCTGTTGATTTTGGAGATTGGATTCGGGGCTAAGATACGAGGATTCAACATGAATGAGCTATACGTAAGCCCATGAGGGAATTCGAGGGTACCGAACTGAGTGGTTCTTTTGATTGGCTGATACCTCCTTCAAAAAGCCATATTATCAGATGGCTCGCTCTTGGATCGCAGAGCATTGGAGAGACTATTATTTCATTTGAGGGAGTTCCCGGGGAAGATTCTGTCTCAATGGCTAATTGTTTGATATCAATGGGTTCCGATATTGATTTTGGAGATGATAGTTGGCTTGTTGTAGGTTCAGGAGATGGATTGGATATTCCCTCTCGTACCCTGCAGTGTGGGAATTCTGGAACTACGGCTAGTATAGTCTCGGCAATGTCGGCTTGTCTGGAAGGAGATATACGCATAGATGGCGATAATTCACTCAGAACGAGAAGGTCGGACGGACTTTGTGAGGCTCTATCTCAGCTCGGATGTGGAATAAGCAGTAATTCGATACCTAGGATAATTTCAGGGAGGATTAGTTATGGTAATGCGACTCTTAATCGGGGCGAAACTAGTCAAGGATTGACTGCTATGGCACTGGCATCTCCTAATTTACCACACAATATTTCTCTCAAACTAGAGGGAGTTCCTGTTAGTGAAGGATATTGGGGGCTAAGTAAGAAAATTTGTTCGATGTCAGGAAAAGATTTCTATGTTGAAAATGAAAATATAAAACTAGGCCCATGGGAGGTTAAGGCGCCTGCATTAGTGGAAATAAATGCGGAGGAAAGCCTGATCCCAATGGCTACTCTTTTCTCCAGGATTCATGGAGTTGAGGTCAGGAATAATGCAGTAGATGAGATAGGTGGGCTGAAATCAGCTATTGACAAGTTGATTGGTGGTTCAGAAGTTCTCGATTTGGCCTATGCTTCTGATATAATTACTCCTTCTGCGGCCATAATGGCAATTGGAAATGGCGGAAAAATAATTGGATGTGGACATGCGAGGGGCAAGGAAAGTGATCGAATATCCAAGACAGTAGAGATGCTCGATGCATTTGGGATGAAATCGGTGGAAACTAATGATGGAATTATAGTCCCAGGAGGGCAAATCCCCTGCCGACCCACTAGTCCTGTACTGACTTATTCGGACCATAGAATGGCAATGACAGCGATGATAATAGCTTCCAAGACGGGCGGATTTGTAGATGGGGATGATTGTGTTAGTGCCACTGATCCTGAATTCGCAGATAGGCTACAAAGTATCTGCGAAAATAATTAAGATCGGGGGAGCCAATGTTAAAGTCGAAAAATGGAGAGATACAAACGCACCTTCTGCTATTGTTGGCCGCCATAATTTGGGGCTCTACTTGGGCGGCCGGCAGATTTCTTAGTTACGGTGCCGGTGATAATAATTCTGCTACTCTTGAACCGGCTACATCTGCATGGCTCAGATATACATTCGCAGTCGGTGTATTCTTTCTTTGGTATTTGGCGAGTAAACCAAGAGGAGGCTTTAGGTTCCTACCTCCAGATGAAGATTGCTGGAGATTATCCATATGGTTAGGGATTTTTGGAACCATGTGCTATCAACTATTTTTTATGCATGGAATGTCTTGGACCGCGGCTGGAGATGCATCTCTGATAGTCTCGTTGAACCCTGTTTTCACCGTCCTCCTGGCCGCGCCGATGCTGAACCAGAAAATCACTGGGAGAATGTCCCTAGGGCTCTTGATTGGAATAACAGGAGTTCTTGTTGTTGTCGGATGGAGTCCGAACTCAGAAATTCCATTTAACCATCGTTTAATCGGAGATTTGATGATTCTAATGGCTGCATTATCATGGGCTACGACTACTAATTTGACTAAGATACTACTATCTCGAAAAAGTAGTGTTTCACCTCTGGAGGCAGTGGTCTGGTACTCCTTCATTGGATGGATTCTACTAACTCCTTGGATGATCTCAGAAATCTGGTATTTCGGGATGCCTTTCCCCGGAGCGGCTGAATGGTTAACTGTGGCATATCTTGGGATAATATCTACTGTTCTGGCCTACGTACTATTTGCAAAGGGGATTGAGACAATTGGGCCAACAGCCGCTTCATCATATGTTTTCCTTGTACCTGTTTTCGGCGTCATAGGGGGATGGGCACTGCTAGGAGAGAATATTAGTGCGTCCATGGTAGTCGGATTCGTTCTAATAGTTGCAGGAGTAAGAGAGGTTCAGAAACAGAGTGAACGGGTTTTGAATGGATAACAAGCTCGCATACCTTTGTCCTCACGATTAAATATGGGGGGTCAGTCGCCCGCCAGAGAGGTGAGTATGTGGCACGCAAGCCGGCAAAGATGTATCGCCAAGTAAAGGGGCAGTCATTTACTCGTAGAGAGTATACCGGTGGAGTCCCTAACAATCGTATTCTCAGGTATTTCATGGGAAATAGAAAGGCGGCTGAGGCAGGGGATTTCCCAATAGTTGTCGAACTGACATCAGATAATGCATGTCAAATCAGAGATAGCGCTCTCGAGGCGGCTAGGCAGGTAGCAAATGCTACAATTAGGAACTCGGCAGGAGTCGATGGATATGCTCTCAGAATTCATGTCTACCCTCATCAGATTCTACGTGAAAATAAACAGGCTACCGGTGCTGGTGCTGATCGTGTTTCTCAGGGAATGAGGCAGGCCTTCGGAAAGAATGTGGGGACCGCTGCAAGAGTCCTGAGGGGCCAGACTATTGTCTCTATCCATCTGAATCCAGAAGATTACGACGCGGCTAGGGATGCTCTTCGTAAAGCGAGTTGCAAGTTCCCCACTCCATGTTCGCAAAGAGTTGTCAGGGGAGCCGAGCATTTGAAGGGCAAAGTCTGAGGTTGGTGGGCAATGGAGCCCGGCGACCCCCTTACCATACTTCAGAACTCTCTTAGAGGTGCTCCCATAATTTGGAAAGGAGACTATCCCTACTTCATACACCCTATTTCAGATGGAATACCAAGAATGGATCCAGATGTTCTTCGTGCGACTAGGGACTTGATTATCTCAATGGTTGATTGGTCGAAAATAGACCTCATAGTCAGCGTGGAGGCGATGGGGCTTCCATTGTTGGCGGCTGTCGGGGAGGCCTCAGGAAAACCAACAGTTGTCATAAGGAAGAGATCCTATGGCATGGAAGGAGAAGTGAAGGTCAATGTTTCCACGGGGTACTCAAAATCTACTACATACATCAATGATATCAAACCCGGGGAGAGGATACTGATTGTTGACGATGTTATCTCCACGGGAGGGACATTAGAGCCCATTCTAGAGACTATAGAGGGAATGGGAGCAAAGCTACAAGACATTATTATCGCAATTGAGAAAGGCGAAGGGCGCGAGCGCCTCTCTGTAGAGAAACCCGAGTGGCCCATCAGAACTCTGGCTAGGATTGAGATAGTTGATGGCAGAGTGGAAATTATTGAGTGATTTGTAATGGATTTGGACAGACATGACTTTCAGCTAGATGAGTTAGTTGATAGAATAAAATCAAATGACCATAGGCTGATTGCATTACAAGTTCCAGAGGGCCTAAAGATGCAGGCCCTGGAGATGATGGATCAGATAGAGGATGATTCCGATGCCAAGGTAGTTCTCGCGGCTGATCCCTGCTATGGAGCCTGTGATTTGGTACATGATAAAATGCGGGCAATGGGAGTTGAGTTAGTAGCACATATGGGCCATAGTCAGATGAATATAGACTCTGGGATGCCAACTCAGTTCATCTCGGTAACTTATGATGGCGAGCCTGAGATTGAGGGGGTCTTGCCAATTCTTAGAGCTCATCTATCAATTGCCGAATCTAGGAAAGGGGCGGAAAAGAGCGATTCTCTTAACGAAGAGGAGGCGCAGGAGATTTTTCTGGATGCTGTAGGTAGGTTCTCCCCCCTAAATGATACTAAGCTTGGACTTGTAGGCTCAATACAGCACCTCCATCTTCTTCCAAAATACAAACAAATGTTGGAAAGGGCCGGGTTCGAGGTAGTAATACCTACTGGAGGGGATAGGCTAACATTCCCAGGCCAGGTTCTTGGGTGCAACTATTCTGGCGATACCGATGATATTGGGCATTATCTATTTCTTGGATCGGGCGACTTTCATCCAATAGGCTTGGTCCTTCATACGGGAAAGCCTTTAGCCCTCCTTGATCCTTATACTGGCGACTCTAGTGAGATGTCGTTTGGACGTATTGAAAGAATTCTGAGGCAACGATTTGGACTGATAATGGAAATAGACAGTGCCAATACTTTTGGAATTCTGATTGGTGAGAAGCCTGGTCAAATGAGAAGAAATCTTGCAATGCGGATGAAAAGAATTCTTGAGAAGCACGGAAAAAAGGGTTACTTACTAGCACTTGATCATGTGAGTCCGGATTTGATAGACTTCTATCCGGTCGATGCGTTCGTGAATACCGCATGCCCGCGGATAGCTATCGATGACTCAGTGAGGTATGACAAGCCGCTGGTAACTCCATATGAGCTTGAGGTTGCCTTGGGTGAAAAGAAGTGGGAGAATGGTTATCAATTTGATGAGATTCCTTGATTCGGCAATTGAGATATATGCATGATGTGCGATTTATTTCTAATTTCTCCAGAATATGTCTAAGAACGATGTTAGCACGTGTTGTTTGATGGCAGAGTACCTAGACAGGATAGGCGCGGGCAAAGTGCTTGTCGATAGGAGCCCGCTTTCGTTCGATTGGACTCCTCCAAATCTTGTAGGAAGAGATAGGGAATTGAGCTCATTAGCCTCTATGTTCATGGGAATAGGTAGCGAGGGAGTAAGTGGCCGTGCAGTGGTCATTGGACATGTTGGAACAGGAAAAACAGTACTGACGAGAAGATTTGGAGAGGATGTGATAAGAGAGTTGGAAGGAGTAAGGAAGATGGCTTTCTCACACGTTAACTGTAGGAACCATCCCTCTACAAATCAGGTCCTACAGCAAATTGCCTTATCATTGGATTCTCGACATCCCGAGAGGGGATTTAGCTCTGGAGAGATTATCCAGACCATTAGGAGGAATATTCGTTCTAGGGGACTTCATATGATATTGGTATTAGATGAGGTAGATGTCCTCATTAGGAGAGATAATAGCGATTTGATATACAAACTACTTCGTATCGATGAAAACCAGGGTGGTCAAGGAACAATTTCACTGATTCTGGTAAGTCAGGACCTATCACTGATGGGGATGATGGAGCCAGCAATAATTTCAAGGTTGGGAGAAAGTAACGTATTGAAGCTGGAGCCTTATGATTACAATGGCCTCATTGGGATTTCTAAACAGCGATATGAGGCATCTTGTAGGCCTGGTTCAGTTAGCGATGATATCCTCGATAAGATAGGTAGATTCGCGGCAGATACGGGCGATGCTAGGCTAGCTATCGAGCTACTTGAAGCGGCGGTGAGGAGAGCTGAGATGGATGGAAGGGGAGAGGTAACATTGAGTGATGTAATGCCGAGTACGATAAGATCGGCTTCTGTAGAGCCGAGTCAGGTTGACTCACTTAGTACTCATCAGAAGCTTGTACTACTTGGAATATGCAGAAGATTACGTAAGGAAGAGGAGGTATCAAGCGGAGATGCCCGTAAGCTGTATGAAGTCATTTGTGAGGAATTTAGTATGAAACCGAGGAGCTATACAACATTCTGGAAGCATCTCAAGGCATTGGAAAGAGAAGGTTTGTTGGAGGCTAGGTCGACCAATACTTCTGTTGGAAGAGGTAGAACTACGTACATTACAATGACTAATACTGCGCCCGCGACAATAGGGAGTAGAATTGAGGAAGAGTTCACGAAGCGGTGAAGTTGATTTTCCATTACTTCCGAACCGCTCTTATAGGGGCCTCATGTCGGGTTGCCGTCCGAGTGGTAAATATGGCAGGCGAACAGTCATTCAAGGCAGTCGTTAACGACACTAATCCAAAATACGGAGGGCGTGCCTTCTCAGTTGAAATAACTGGTTCTAATTACAACCATTTCTTGGGCAAGAAGATAGGTGATTCAGTAGATGGGATGTTTATCGGAGAAGGTGACCAATCACTCACTGGATATCGCTTGGAGATCACAGGAGGGTCCGACCTCACAGGTAGGCCCATGCGCCCAGATCTTGATGGGAGTGGAGTAAAATCAGTTCTAATAACCGCTGGGATAGGCTACAAGGGAGATAAGAAGGTCAACAAGAAGGGGAAGACCTATCGATACAAATATGACGGTCTAAGAAGAAGGAGGAACCTTCGTGGAAACGTAATAGGCCAAGAAACCAGGCAGATTAACCTGAAGATAGTTGAGGCCGGGAAGAGGCCGCTTGGCGTTATATTTGGTGTTGAAGAAGAAGTTCCTGCGGATCAGTCCTCTGGCGAAGAGGAGTGAATAGTAGGAGATGGTCTAGCTGGCAAGTGATCTACCCAGTCAGCCGGAAGTAAATATTGGAATGGTCGGACACGTAGACCATGGTAAAACTACTCTTACTCAGGCTCTTTCTGGAACTTGGACAGATACCCATTCTGAAGAAAGGAAACGTGGAATCAGCATAAAACTAGGATATGCAGATACTGCATTCTACAAGAATGAAGATGGAGAATACTACGCTAGAGGGAAGAATCCAGATGGAGGTGGGGACTCTAAAGAACATCTTCTAAGGGTTATTTCATTTGTAGATGCCCCGGGACACGAGACACTGATGGCAGTCATGATTTCGGGTGCCGCGATAATGGATGGTGCTTTGCTGTTGGTTGCCGCGAATGAGACATGTCCGCAAGCACAAACAAGAGAGCATTTGGCCGCCTTACAGATTGCAGGAATAGAGAATATAGTTGTAGTACAAAATAAGGTAGATCTCGTTAGTAAAGAGCGTGCGATTGAGTCTTATCAGGAAATACTATCATTCATCGAGGGGACAATAGCAGAGGGATCACCTATTGTTCCTGTTTCAGCTCATCATGATGTCAATCTTGATATGTTGATAAGGGCCATAGAGGATACTATTCCTAGTCCATCTCTCGGCTCTGAAGACAGGGGTCTGATGTATGTAGCACGTTCTTTCGATGTCAATAGGCCTGGTTTGAGGCCCAATAAACTGAGAGGAGGGATAATTGGAGGGAGCATAGTTGAAGGCTCATTTAGTGTTGGAGACTCTATTCTAATCGCTCCCGGGAGGAGAATTTCAGAGGGCAACAAAACTAGATGGGAGCCTTTGAAGACAACTATAGAGAATATTCAGGCCGGCGGGCTAGATCTCCAATCCGCCCATGCCGGGGGACTTTGTGGAATTGCCACTCCAATGGACCCAATGTCGACCAAGGCTGATGATCTCTCGGGACAGGTAATGGCTAAGGAGGGAGAACTCCCTCCCGTTTGGGAATCGTTGAATCTCAAACTAGAGCTTTTGGATAAGATGGTCTCAGGAGGAGGAGGAGAGGAAGGAGTGGTCAAGCCACTACAGACAAATGAGATGCTGATGGTTAATTCTGCTACAGCTACCAGTGTTGGAACTGTTTCTTCTTCTAAGAAAGGAGAGGCAAAACTAGTACTGAGATTGCCAATATGCGCTAAGGAAGGGAGTAGAATTACACTTTCCAGAAGAGTCGGGGCCAGATGGAGATTGATTGGCCATGGCACGATCAAAGGGTGATTAATTGGCGGGAGTTCTCGTCGATACTTGTGGCTGGGTTGCATTGGTCAAGTCTGGACTGAATTTAGATTCTGCAATGTCCAGTGTCGTTGGAAGGGCGGACTTAATTGTAATTGATAGTGTGTGGAAAGAACTGGATGATTTGTCCAGAGGAAAGAGGGGGCTTCTCCTAGACCTCCTTAAGACCCGCTCAGAGATGATAAATGACCCACCGGAAGAGAGGCATACCGATATGATGTTGGTTCGTCTTTCAAAAATGAATAACTGGCCAGTACTCACAGTTGATACAAGGTTGAAAGAGAAACTATCCGATTCTGGTTGCGCTTATATCGAAGTTGTATCTGATAGGATGCTTCGTCTAGTTGACTAAGGCAGTGTAAATAGAACATCATCACCGTGCCCATCCATGAAGCCGATTCTTACTGCGGCATCGATCCATGCGTGTGAGTAATTTATCGCTCCAAATGCCCTTACTAGATCTCCATTCTCTAAGAAGTATTTTGCATCAGAGAAGTAGTCATCACACATCCTCATCATAGAATCTAATCTTTCCAAGTCATCATTACTAAGTTTATTTGGCGTGGCCTTATTCCTTGCTTCAAGAGTGATTGAGATATATTTCTCTACTCTTTCTTCAGTAATTATTGTATTTTCCGTCATATTATACCTCCACTAATTTCTGTGCCGCTTGTGTGATTTTGAATAGTCTCTTTCTTCCCTGCTTCCTGACCGACAGGAAGCCAGACTTGTAAAGACCATTGTATATCTGGGAAAGACGAGGCCTTCCGACCTCGAGTCTAGCCTGAAGTTCTGCGTCCGAGGGAGAAATCTCTCTCTTAGAAGCCATAGAAATTACTAACATTTCAGCTTCATTGAGGTACATACTTCTCTCTTCATCGAATGGATTATCCGGCTCCCATGAAATAGCGAATCGTCGGTTCCCCCTGAGTAATTCTGGAGGTTTGTTTTCAGTGTTTTCAGTTGACGAAACAGGTGCATCATTAATTCCAAACGGGGGATCGATAATCTCGTTCTTACGATCTTCGAAAATGGGCAAAGAAGAAGTCATTGAAGGTTCCACAGACCAATGTGCAGAATCCGTAGAAATAACACTTGACTCGTCATTTTCTGGATATATCGGATCTTCATTTTCCCTATTTGGTTCGGCATTGTTAAAGATAGGCAATGGTGTTTCAGACTGATTTTTCTCAGTAGCTACCCTGTGTTCCCCCCAGAGAGGTGAAATCTCGGATGCTGATTCTATGAAAGGGGCCCCCTCTTTTTCTTTTGGTTGCTGACCCTGAGCTACTTTTGATCTCTGGGCTAGACCCGTGAATCCACTTCCTGAGTTAAACATTGGAGGTTCTGTACCAGGTTCCATATACACGAAATCATCCAATGTTCCTTGCTCAGTGTTAGTTTTGGTAGGAATTTCATCAATATCAGTAGAGTCGTCCGAGTCTAAATCGTCCTCCCACGAGTCATCTATCTCCGAATCAACTGGGAGCTCTTCTTCCCACAAGTCATCTGGATCTTGGGAAAACTCTCCATTATTTACTTGGGCTTCATTTGTTCCTATTTGAATATTGGAATAATGTACATCAGATTCATTTTCAGGAAGATTTTTCTCCGTCTCTTCGACGATTTTGATATGGTCATGTCTTGATTTATCTTCGCTGAAATACTCTAATTCTGAACTAATATCTGGATCTTGCGGTGACGTTTCCATAATTTTCTGATTGCCCTCTTCAGTGACATAATTGTAAGATTCATCGGGCGATAATATTTCCTTTTGAACATCTTTTTCAGTCTCATTTTCAATACTGGAAACACGTTCAATTTTCCAACGCATTAGTCTCTCTAGTGTCCCATGTGCACCTACATCCCTCCTCTCATCAATGAGATCCCTCAGAAGTCTGATAACATCCCTTGGATTTCCAGAAGTTGATTCATGGATCCTCGATAGTAAAATATCACCAATAATCCATTTCTCCCTAGCCTTTCTAGATACCAGTCTATTGGATAGCTCTTGAATCTGTTTTTTAGAAAGATGCGTCGTATATTCGGGTCTATCATAAAGCTCTAGAGTTTCATCATCAATAGAGGATAGTTGGGAGGGAGTCAGTACTACAATAACTAGTGCCCTAAGTCTTTGAAGAATGGGGGATATTGAATTCAGTACCGTAGCGATTTCTACATTAGAAGGGTAGTCAAGGGATATCACAGGTAGAGTTCCAGAGCTCTCCTCCAGATTGGAGACTAAATCATCAATCATTTTCTGATTTGAACCTGATGAGCTGAATCCACAGAAATGAATTGCTAACTCATGAATAATTGCATTTACGGGATCGCTTATTGGCCAATACTGGCCGACGAAACTTCTTCTAGTCTGTGAAGCCAGAGTCCTCACAACTGATGATCTTCCAGAACCTCGCTCACCAACAAGTAGTAACATCCTTGGAGATTGCGAAACGATATGCTCTCTCCAAGATGCAATCAGTCTATCCCTTCCAACCAGGTACTCGGCCCTTCCACTTTCAATAGGCCTGAGATCGAATGGGTTACCCCTTAGCATGGGCAATCCCAGATTCTCGGATGCGTTGCCTGCCATGATGATAGTGAATCAACAAGAGTACATAACATTAACGCTTACTAACGTATAATATATCTACAATTAACGTATATTTACGCTTTTTTCAATACTATTTATTTTTACATGTAGATTAGTATATCGATTATTTATATCAATTGTTAACGTATTACTAACGGTTTAATTATGCGTTAACAAAGCGTTAATAGCAAAATTAACGCTTTATTTTGATTGAAATGGGAAATCCGGATACACCGAATAGGTCACGTAAGTGATATTATCAAAGATATTCAAGCGAAATGTACAGAAGGGTGTTTCTGCCGACAGGGTACGATAACATGCCAGTTGATAGCAGTCGATTGAAAGGATTCTACAAACTATCTGTCTCGGAGAGGAGGAGCTTGCTCTCAGAGATTGCCGGACTTGAGGATGATATGGTGGAAGCCTGGGCTTCGAATGGGGAGCTCTCGGAAGAAGTCGCAGATAGGATGATAGAGAATGTAATTGGCACATACTCATTACCGATAGGGGTAGCTACGAACTTCATTATTGACGGGGAGCATTATCTGATACCCTTTGTCGTGGAAGAAGCTAGTGTAGTGGCCGCTGCTTCTAACATGGCGAAAAGATGCCATTCCAATGGGGGTTTTGTTTCTGACAATGATGAACCTGTTATGATAGGTCAAATTCAAGTTGTTGGGTGTGAAGATCCAATTGCGGCTAGAGATGCTATACTCTCATCCAAGACTGAATTGATCGGAGCATGTAATGACGTCGATCCCATTCTTGTGAAATTTGGCGGAGGGTGCAGGGACGTTGAAGTCCGTATCATAGATACTGAATCGGGACCAATGGTCATTGTGCATATTCTTGTTGATTGCAGGGATGCAATGGGAGCCAATGCTGTCAATACCATGGCAGAGACAATAGCTCCGAAAATTGAAGAATTAAGTTCTGGCACTGTAATACTGCGTATAATTAGTAATCTTGCTGTACATAGGCTGGCTAAGGTAAGTGCGATATTCACTCCCGAGGAGATGTCAGATAATGGAAAGGACCCTCAGAATGGCTCAAATGTCATTGATGGAGTGATTCAGGCATATCACTTTGCTGCGGCTGATCCTTTCAGGGCTACTACTCATAATAAGGGAATAATGAATGCGATATCACCTGTTGCCATAGCCTGTGGACAAGACTGGAGAGCGATAGAATCGGGGGCCCACTCATATGCGGCATATGGCAGAGAATATTCGTCGATGACTCATTGGGAAAAGGATTCGGATGGCAATCTAGTTGGTTCCATCGAAATCCCAATGGCTGTGGGACTGGTAGGGGGCGCCGTTAGGATCCATCCAGGGGCTCAAGCGAATGTTGCATTATTGGGGCTTCGTACTGCTAATGATTTGGCTAAGGTGATGGCGGCCGCTGGCCTCGCACAAAATCTCGGTGCGTTGAGAGCCCTAGCAACCGTAGGGATTCAGGCTGGTCATATGAAATTACACCTGATGAATATGGTAGCCGCTGCAGGAGCGGCGGAACATGAGGTTGAGAAAGTTGCCGCCATGGTCAGGGAAAGTGGAGAAAGAATAACCATGGCCGCTGTAGAGTCTGCTATTTCCTCCCTTAGGGGGCAGTGATTACAGTCTTCGATGTGGTTGGTTCCGTGGAATGTACTTTGGCCTGTATATCGGGGTCCCTCTACCTTCCCTAGCGTTTCTCTCATCAAGTATCTGGGCACAAATTCCAGCTACTCTCGCCCATCCGAAGAAGGTAGTGTAGTAGTCTGGCTTTCTGAATCCTACCGAATGTAGCAAGGTTCCGCTTCCAAGATCTACATTGGGATATGGATTTCTTATTTTTGGTATCCTCTCCTTGAGGATATCAGGAGTTATTTCCCTCAGGACCTTTACAGTCTTGTAGAGTTCTTCATCGGGACATATCTCCTCCCCCAGGCCTATCAATAGTCTTGCCCTCGGGTCTTCGGCCCTTAGTACACCATGACCAAATCCATATATTGGTCGCCTAGCATCTATCTCTGCATTAACGAATGAAGATACCTCATCCTCATCTGATGTTCCAATTCTTTGTATAAACTCGAGTACTGCTTGATTTGCCCTTCCATGGAGGGGTCCGGAAAGGGCATTCATAGCACTAGACAGAGCAGAATAAACAGATGCCCTCCCAGATGCGACGGCCTTACCGGTGAAAGTAGAGAGATTTCCACCTCCATGGTCCATGTGAAGAATAAAGAAGAATCTTAGAACCCTATTCATCCTGTCTGCCTCTTCTCCTTCTATTCCAAGCATATGAACGAAATTCTCTACTAATCCTAGCTCTGGTTTACGTGGCCTAAGTTGTTCCTTCTTGCCTCCCCTAAGTAGGAATACGCGTGCCATCAATTCTGGCATCCTAGCAATTAGGTTCATTGAATCAGACCGAATATCACCTGTAGCTTCGGCAGTACCAAGGGCCATTATCCCTATAGCAAGCCAATCCATCGGGTGTCCGCTTCCCGGGGTTAGTGATTCGAGGACCCTCAACGCACCGGTTGGAAGAGATTCACCCCTGAGAGCTAGTTCAGCCCTGAACTTCTCCGATTGCTCTGGAGTGGGCAACTCTTTGAAAAGTAGGAGATAAATAACATCCTCTTCTTCTAGATTTACTAGATCCTCCACAGGATAGCCAACATAGTGAACACCTTCTATTGGGTCGACATATGAGGTCTGGCAGGTGCCGACTGGAATTCCCCTAAGACCAGTATCTAGATTAGACTCGAGGACATTGAATAGGGTATCTTCGTCTTCCATGCACACACCTAGGCCTTTGGGATTGGTGAAGAAGTCATAATCTCTCCGCATATAGTTCCTTCTCAGGACACAGATTAACAGGTCAGATATTTACCTAGTGAACTATTTTGTAGAAAAAATACCCCAACGGTGATAATTGGTAGTTGTTGGCGGAAGGGGCGTGGAGGGGGGGCAAAATGTGGTTGAATCGATGGATTCTGAGCATAAGCACATGCTAAGGGGGGGATCAGTGAGTAATTTCTTCCTGAGGGATTCCCTAACTCTCTGCCATCCAATTTTTATCGGGGGATGCTACGGCTTGATGATTTCAATTGCACTTCTAGTTCCATTGACATACAGCAGCCTTGAGGAGGGAGATGGATATTATCAAATTGCAAGAGACTGGTTCTTTCAGATGCTCATAATCGTCTCAATTACTTCCTTCTTGGGGGCGTTCTCGATTCTGGCTTCGATGATTGCAAAGAGGCCTCCTGCAAGACTTCTTTATGTCAGGAAGATTCTATTTTCTCTTCCTTTCATTGGACTGGCTATACTGTCGGTTTCGATAATCGATAAATCCAATATAATCCTCCTAGATAGATTAGGTTGGTTCCTATATATCCTTCCGGGCCCCTTATGGATTCATTTATCATATGCGCCAAGATGGAGGATTATTGATAGAATAGACAGGGATATAGATCCATTTGAAGGAATGAAAATGACTGTTTATATTGATGAGGGGACTGATGTACTCGAATCCGACTCTGATTTAGAAGAAGTGATAGAGGCCATCTAATCTTCCGTGGGATAAAAATCTCCCTCTAATCGAGTAATTGATTTCCTTAGTTCATTGGGTATGTTCTGCGATTTTCCAGAGTTATAATCCAAGAGAACGCAGACTACTCTCCCCCTGGCTGCAGATTTTCCTTGCTTGCTCATACTTTCGATTTCATATTTCATATCGAATGAGGAGTTACCAATCCTAGAAACTGAAGTACTTACTCTAACTACATCAGGGAACGTTATGGGGAGTTTGTAGTCTATTTCTATCCTTGCCAGAATGGGTCCGATGTTAGATTCATCATAGAGATCCATCATTCCAATCTTGGAGAAATAAATCATTCTAACTGTCTCCATCCATTTAGCGAATACCGAGTGGTTGACATGTCCAAGAGCGTCCATATCGCCCCAGTTAACTTTGATATCTGTAGAAACTGCCCAGGCACTTCTTTCATTTTCACCGTGATCTGATGACATCAAATAGCCTCCTAAATTAGTCTTAATTCCTTTCCGCATCTCTCAAACTCTGATAACACGATATCTAAATCCTCACGGGTTAGTCCTGATGACATTTGTGTTCTAACTCTAGCCTTGTCTCTTGAAACCATTGGAAATACTATTGCCCCTACAAGGATGCCACTTTTTGCCAACATATTTGAGAGGTCTTTAGCAACTTTGCTTTCGCCACACATCACTGGAATTATTGGAGTCTCTGATCGTCCTGTATCGAAACCTAATGATTGTAGTTGCTTTCTAAAATAATCAGTATTTTCCCACAACTTCCTAACATGCTGAGGCTCTTCCATCAAAACTTCGACAGCGGCTTTCTGGGCGGCGGCTACTCCGGGTGGCTGGCTCCCTGAAAGAAGCCAAGATCGGCTATGGTTAAGGGCATAGCTTCTCACTAGCTCTGACCCCGCCAGAATTCCACCCTGTACTCCCATAGCCTTAGAATACGACCCGATCTCAAAGTCGACCCGCCCTTGAAGTCCGAAATGCGCCACTATTCCCTTACCTCCGCCAAGTACTCCTTCGCCGTGGCAGTCGTCAACCATTATCATGGCCCCGTGTTCCTCGGCGATTTCTGTAATATGGTCGAGAGGTGCTATGTCCCCGTCCATACTGAAAACTCCATCTGTGATAATTAGCTTCCTTTCTGCATCCTTATTTTCGACCAAAGTTCTTTCCAGTGCCCCCACATCATTATGGGGGTACACAGCCCTACTGGCCTTAGAGAGCCTGACTCCATCAATTATAGATCCATGATTTAATTCATCAGAGATAATTATGTCCTCCTTTCCCCTGACTAGGGCTGGTATCAGTCCAACATTTGCTGTGTATCCAGCTGAGTAAATTAGGGATGACTCTACTTCCTTGAATTCTGCGGCCTTTTTCTCTGCCTCTAAGTGAATGTCAAGTGTCCCAGCTATTGCCCTAACCGAACCTGAACCAGCCCCATATTTCCTTGTGGCCTCGAGAGCCGCCTCAACTACCCTTGGATGAGTAGTTAAGTTGAGATAATTATTTGCGGATAGCATAATCATATCTTTTCCTTCGACCTTACAGTGAGCGGAACTCGCAGATTCCAATATCGGTGGATTCCAGTCCAAATCCTGTTCTTTCAATTGATTGAGCCTTTTTGACATCCAAGACATGTCGGCCGCCATGCCTCTCCATTAAGCAGGAGGTACATTGCTCCATCGGAGCGAGCTGTTCATTTCCCATACACCCATCCGGAGTCGTGGAAGACGGTTACGTGGAGGTGGCGTTGCTTGGAATTGCACAGGATGGGGGATTCCCTCAAGTAGGGTGTTTGAAGGATTGTTGTAAAGCGGCTAGGGTTTCACCTGAGCTCTCTAAAATGCCAGTTTCATTAGGGATACGGGGCATGGACGGTTCTAGCCACATGATTGAGGCTAGTAGAATGATGGCCGGACAATTTGAATTATGGAATTCTATTGGTGCACGAGAATGGCCCCCCTCCAGTGTTTCATTGACACATGCCCATCTTGGACATACAGATGGATTAGGATTATTTGGGCGTGAAGTAATGGGGGCTTCAGGAGTAATTGTTCACTGTAGCCCTTCTATGGGCGATCTTCTCAATACAACACCTTCATGGTCGGCAATGATTGATCAGGGAGTGATTATTCCAAAGTTTTGGAGTTCGATGGAGCCCTTTGAGCCAACTGCTAGCTGTGGTTTTACAATTACTGCAGTACCAGTACCCCACAGATCAGAGCTATCGGACAATCATGCTTTAATCATCAGAGGAAAGAAGAAAAGTCTACTTTTCATGCCAGATCAAGATTCATGGAGCGAAACTCTGGAAGAAGGAATGGGAATTTTGGATTGGCTTGAGGGAATGAGTGTGGATATAGCCTTGATAGATGGTACATTCTGGAATTATGATGAGATATCAAGTAGAGATGTGAGTAAAATTCCACATCCTACTGTAGTGGAAACCCTTGAAATGCTGGGAAATAGAAGACCAGGAGATCCTAAGATTTCTTTCTTTCATTTTAATCATACTAATCCCCTACTGGAGGAAGGAAGTAAAGAATGTAGGGATTTATTGGAGATGGGATGGGGCATTTCTAAGCAAGGCGAAGTGTACTATCTGTGAACCGAAGCCGAAGCTTATGAGGGATGCGTATTAGGAAGTGGTGTGCTACTACACGGCGCGGTATCAAGTGGACTGGGTAGGGCTCATGTTTTCATGGCTCAACCTCATTACCAAGAGCAATTCAAAGAAGTACTCGGATCTAGTGCTTGGCCGGGTACGCTGAACGTAGACCTAGAAAGTGAGAGCTTGGACCCGTACAGGAAATTGAGAGTTGCTTCGGGACTAGACGAGGGTCCTCATGTTGTTGGACTTGAGCCGATTAGGATTCAAGGGTTTGAGAGAGATGGTAGGTCATTTGGAGGAGCTACTGCGTTTCATGCTAGCATCTCCGTCGACTCGAAATTATGGACCAAGTGCGCTTTGTTAATTCCTGATCTAACTAGGCATACCGAAACGGCTGAAATCATCTCCAATTCATTCCTCAGGGAGAGCCTTCCATGTAATGATGGAAATGAAGTTTGGATTAGGATTGTTCGATCTCTCTAATCCATTCGGAATTAACCAGTGTTGACATTTCCAAATTACACAGTCCCATCCAGTTCTTATGTCCCCTAAGTGAGGAAGGCGGCTTTGAGAATAATCTGGTATCTGGCATGGACCCCATTCCCATCCCCTCTAGTGCTGAATGATTAATCTCCCACAGAATCAAACCTCTGGAGGTACCCATTCCCATGTCTACGGGAATATTTGGTTCCTCAATTGATCTAGCCAGAAAATCTAGTCCATAGTCCCCAGATACCACTCCTGTGATGGCGGAGGCCATTCTTCTGACCTGATTCCATAGAAACGATTTCGCAATTACGCAAATTCCTATTGGTCTGTTATTACTATCCAGCCAGGGGTCACAACTAATCACAGTCCTAGATGGTTCTTTACCCTCTTCAAGTCTACAGAGATTGGTGAAGTCATGAGTCCCTACGAAAATCTGACATGCCTTAGTTAGGAGATTGATGTCAACGTTTTCTGGCCAAGTTTTGATGACTTCGCATCTGTAGTAGTACTTTCTTGAAATTACCGGACGCGTGGGAGTGGTTGAAGGGACTTTTTTCGCTGCCCATACCACCAAGTCATCAGGAAGACGATCATTCAAGGCCCTGATTACCACTGGGGCATCAACTGATGACATTACAGATTCTGGGAGGTCTATACTAGCCAGATTCATTCTTACGCTAACTCCAGCGTCTGTCCTACTAGAAAGTCGGAGACACCCATCTGTCCACCATCCAATCTCTTTCAGAGACTCCCTCAGAGTGCCTTGAACGGTTCTGACATTGGGTTGAATTTGAGATCCATGGAATAGATTTCCGTGATACCCGATGGCGACTAAGAAACAGTCGCTGGCCAGTAATCTTCCCCCTTATTCCTCTGGAACTAGGTACTCCATTGCCTCTTCGACTGACGAAAAACCAAGGCCCAGCATTGCGAACTCCAAAGCTATTGGGATAAATTGCCGAGCGTTCGGATTGCTCCTGTCATAATTTGTCTTCATATCTACCAATTCTATCAACGCCTTGGCGGCCTCATACAAGTGGAAAGAGACGTCTACATCGTCTAACTCATCCCCTAGTGACTTCAGTTTCCTGAATTCACGAACTGCCATTGGCATTCTGTCGAACTCGAGTAGGGCATTAGCATAGGAGGCGAGGTAGTCGGGGTTCTTCGGGTCCATCGATGACGCTTTTCTGAAGTATGCTGCTATCTGGCCCTCGTTAATCCTGTCATTCCCTTTATCATCCAGATTTCCATTGGCCTGAATCTCAAAAAGAGCTGCTTCTGCCCAGCCATGGAATCCTGCTGGGTCAGATGGGTTTTCATTGGAATAGCCCTCAAAAATAGCCATTGCACCCATGAAATCTCCTTTTGTGATTAGTTGAGCTGCTTGAGTTACTGTGTCTTCCATTGGCTTCCCTCGGACTCAATCGGCGGCCTTGCAGTTAAGAACGGTGCGGAAGACCATTATGAATTATCTATTAACTGATTGATTAATGCGTAAACAGACATTGGCTCCTTAATGCAGTATAGGCATTCACTTGGATCTTGCGAGGAAGGATTGTTTTTTCTCTTTATGAATATCCACTTCAATGGATTTGAGGAGCTTGTCTGTTTATTATGGTCACTATCTTCAGAAACGTTAGACTTGATTCCGTCAGTAATCACATGTATGTTTCCGAATCCGAATATCCTCCCTATAACTGATGGTTCGACTTTCAGATTTTCGACCTTTTCGAATGGGATTCCAATCGCACTAGAGTCGAAGTAAAGGAACTTCTTCCTGATATGGACTCTCTTGTCTGTAATGGCATATTGGAATGAATTACGATAGTGAATTGTCATTGCTATGGCTGAGAGAGAGGAAAGTAGCCCCAGCATGAGATAATACCAATCTCTCCAAACTGGTATGTGCTCTCCAATGAAATTATCAAATCCATTATATCCTAAAAACATCAAAAAAGAATTTATAATTGTCGAAATATGCCAAATTAACGGAATTAATCCATTAATTAGTAACCATGATGTCGTCCATCCTCCGGATGTTGAAGTATTGAGATAGTGATTTATTTTGGCGAATACCAACATCAGAATAGCAAATCCGAAAACACCTGAAATATCTATTATCGTCTTGGCTATTCCCACGACCAAATTCAAATTGGCCTCTCCTTCAATAACAGTGTCATATTTAGCGGCCCAGTAGAATACCATATGAGTCAATAGTACCAATCCTGCTAACGTGTATTTCCCAGACATGGACATCAGAGCCGGGCTCCCATGCCATATGGGAGTCTCTGAATCGGAAATCTCTGGGAACTTTTCCCTTACTCCTTGAATATCCAATTTTGATCTGAAGCTAGAAATTATTTCACTCATATTTACACCTAATGAAGAACTCCCCAAGCATGTTCTGCGTTACCATGAATCCATTCGTAGTCCTGCTCTGTCCTAATTCCCTCAGAGTCCTCAAAAATGATTGAAAGGACTTCCAAAGGGTATTCATTGTAGGTTAAATGGCTAACCCAAGAGGCCCTTGTTGGTTGATCGAATATCCATCTTGCCCTACTCACAGCCCTGACCCTGATAGTAGCACTTGAGTCATCGTTCCAGACCTTGACCCTGAATTCCGGAAGTATATTTCCCTTATCATCGATCAATGCATCATCAGAGTTCTGCTTAGAAAGCTCAACTGTACAATTATCGAAATTTTGTGTTTTTCCAGTTTTTCTGTCTTGGAATACCCCTGTACCTATATTCGGTGATCGGAAGAAATCTCTCAACCTCCAAGGCTTGTCATCTCTTGCCGACCACATGGGGGTCACGTGTGGCATAAACCAATCAAGATAAGAGCCATCATTGAAATGTAACATTCCCCAAAACCAAGGGAAAGAAGGCGCTTGGACAGAGACTTTCTGGAAATATCCGGTTCCCTCCATAACTTCTCCATCTACAACGAGCCTGCATTTAGTAGCCTGTAACCTAAGAATATCATATCCCATGCCCAAGAAGTACTCGTTATTCCTGTAGGTCAGTTCGCTAGGGGGGCCCCACCATGGAGTAAGTTCGGCTTCGAACTTACTTGGGGCGCCCCTGGCCACCGCCTCATCATCACTTGAGAGATTTATCCAGAAAGACTTGTTCCCAGGGGCCATTCCTATTGACATGTCTTGTGATGTCAGTGGGATGACTGCTCCAGCGCCTTCTCCTTTCCCCTCGCCTGGCCATAGTGGATGTGTATCCGAAATGCTAGCCATCCTACATTCTCTCATAACTAGTGGCTCGAACATTTTCTCCCCATCAAACCACCAAGCACAGACCATTCCAGGGATGACGTGTCCGCCATGCTCGTCTACGAACATCCGTCCGCCTGGTTTCCACCAATGCCCACTGACACGAATAGCAGGAGTTTCTTTTGTTGACCATAATATCATCAATTGCTTTGACCTACCAGGGTTTTCTGGATCTGGAATTAGAATAAGAGCCCACCACCACCACCATGATAGTCGACGAATGGGAGGCATGACATTAAGCCTCCATAGAGATGAGAAATCTCCTTTGAAGTGGGTATTTTCCTGACTCATGTTATCACATTATCTCTCTCTTACTGAAAACTGCGCTACCAATTCCTATCATGGAAACAGAGATTCCGATGAGCATGGTTACCGAAGTTAGGATACCTAAATATGCATTACTGGAATTTAGAGTATGGACAGGAGGCGACCATATCCACTCTAGTCCTGTCTGTAGGCCAAAGGCGGAGGACATCTGTGAATATTGGAGCGTATCGGGCCAAGAAACCATTACGATGGAGTCGATTAATTGTAGACCCCAATGCGATACTGAAAGCATTGCAACTGAGGATCCTGGTGAGATGAGGGTGGTGAATCCCATTGCAAATTCCCATACCCCGATTATAATACATAGGTATACCCCATACTTCGGCAGAAGTAGTCCGATAGTATTGAACAGAGACCCGTATGCCGCCAAAACAAGTATCGTCGCGATAGCTATTCCTAGCCAGACCGGTAGGTCCCCAACTCTGATCAGACTCTCACCTGGCCCTATTACCGATGTTATCAATCCCATAACCAATGATAGGACTAGGATAAAAGCCGAAACTACTGCCATATATCCTAGGACACGATAAAGTATGAACTCCCCCCTATGTATTGGCTTGGATAGGAGGTAGTGCAATGTCCCCCTCTCTGTCTCATCTCTGACTAGTCCAAGTGAAAGGAAGAGAGGTAAGAACAGTCCCAGAAGCAGTACAAATGCAATCTTTCCAGTTGCTATCACGAAGGTCCTATGGCTAGATTCGCCCACGTAATTCTCATCTACTGGGTCTTCATCCACTGATGAATCGCCATCTATGGATATCACTTCACCGGTTTGTGGATCTATGGTCCACACAACATCACAGGGTATTCCGTTTCCATTTGCATCTGGCCTATGTGGCTCTTCCCACCACATAATATCGCCACTACCATCAAATTGTGTGAACCAGTTTATTCTGAGACAATCGCCATCGTCATCAAATCCTTGACTGCCTCCAGAACCGTCCCAATCGATATCATCCTCATCGATATACATCTCCTTAGGATCTTTTGGGATTTCAAATATTCCAGTGATATAGCCATAAGAGAGAAAGTATTCTGAAGGGACTGTAAGATTCCCTTCTGCATTGAACTTCCCATTTGTGGCATATATGCCGTCCTCTAGTTGACATGCTGTCGCATAATCTGGAACCCAATCGATGAATACCTCTCCCTGTGTATCGGGGCAGTCGGTGACCTCATCCCAGTCGATGATGTAGTCCCATTGCCCTCCCTTGTAATCGGTATCTATCCAGGTAGCATCGAGATAAGATACACCTTCCCATGTCTTGTTTCCTGAAATTTCCCTATTTTGATCGTTCCAGTCTATTTCTCCCTCGAAGATGTATGTTCCCGATCCAGGGAACTCCTCTCCGTTCCAGTCACTAGTCCCATATTTTCTCTCTTGGCCTAGTGGATACCCATCACGATCCTCATCAACACTATCTCCATCATTATCTATTGGTTCGAATCCCTCTCTTATTGAATCGACATAAAATGCCAGTAGCAGAATCATCAGTATAGTTCCTAGCGCCATTACGACCCAAGTAGAAATCTTATGCCTAAGTTGTCTAATAGTTAGCTCAATTACAGCTCCTGCCTTACGGTCTAATCTAGTCCAAACCGTCTCAGAAAGATCTCTTCCCTGTGCGTCCAATCAACCACCTCCAACAAGATATCCAAGTAAGGATTCTAGGTTATCGTCAGGATTCTCAACGGCGGTAACCCTGATTCCAGATTCTACAATTACGCTTGGAAGAATATCATGCGCGGCAGATAGGTCGCCTGTCTGAATTTCCAGAAACCCCTCCTCTGGAAATCTCACACCATATATCGGCTTTCTAGTAATCAGTTCCTTAGCTAAATCCCTAGGGGATTCTGTTTCTAGCAGTATTCTATGAGGATGCTTATCGAGAAGTCCCCTAATGGCGTGTAAATTACCAAGAGCCAATAGTCGACCATTGTGGAGTATCACAATCTGCTCAGTGATTCTCTCGATTTCCTCAAGTATGTGACTAGAAACAATTACTGTTTTTCCACGATTGCCTAATTCTCTAATCACGCTCATTATGCTGGTCCTAGCTAGTGGGTCACAACCATGCAGGGGCTCATCCAGAATAATCAAATCCGGATCATGAACTAGTGCATGGGCGATTTTTACCCTTTGTCTCATTCCCTTACTATACTTCCCGACTTCTTTGTGACGTACATCCTTCAATCCTACGAAATCCAGAACATGTTCGGCCCTTTCTCTAGCCTCATCCCTAGTCATCCCATGTAGTCTTGCCATAGTCATAAGGAAATCAAGTCCAGTCATCCACTCATACAATGGTTCAGTCTCACTAACATAACCCACTCTTCTGAAGGGAGAGGTACTCTCCCATGGATCAGTACCGAATAGCCTCACAGATCCCTGACTTGGCTTTAGTCTCCCAAGAAGTAGTTTGAATAGCGTTGATTTACCCGCTCCATTTGGTCCCAATACGCCTGTTACTCCACCATCTATGGCCAGAGAAACGTCGTTCAGTCCTATCACTTCGCCGTACCACTTAGAAACTGATTCTATCATTACAGCGGGGGCTTCTGCGGTCATTCTCTGGTCACCTCTAGAGAACTCACCCTGCTAGTGAGTAAAGCTATCGATAAGGAATTAATGAGTAAAATTGAGACGATAGAGAAAGCCAGGGGATGATCATAGTTAGACTCTATTCCAACTAGCCACTGACCTATATGTGCTAGTCCGTCATAGGGGCTCAGAACATAGAGGATGGATGAATCAAAGGTAGACTCTATCAGGAACGCTACCATCTTTGTACCATAGATTACAGCGAGGAACGCTACCGCGGCGAAGAATCTACTTTGGCTGATACTAGATAGTGCTAGGCCGATGGAAGTGTAAGTAATAACCAGAAGTATGCCTGCTAGAAGACCTCCCATGAAAATAGGAAATGTATCAATTAAAAATGCCCAACCCTCTCCGTTTAGAACTATCGCGCTAGTATAGTAGACCATGTATGAGAAGACTATCACGAAACCTAGTACAACTGCGCTACTGAGGTATTTCATAGCTGTGTAGTCTATTCTATTCACTGGCCTCGAGAAGTAAATAGCGCTCGTGCCGTTCCTTCTGTCGTCTGAAATCATCCCACCTACAACAAGAGCGGTCAGTAGCGGCCACATGCAAAGATTACGGGGGAAGAAGCCCAGGACTTGGCCCCACAGGTTATACCTGTTAATTCCCCACATTCTGGAGAGTACCTCCCCGAATCCCCCTTGTCCTCCGAGTGATGCCAGAAATAGCATTGCTACGGGAGAAATAGAGAACAAGAATACTATGAGGATAGTAAGTCTGACAAGGGGGTGATAGTGTCTATGTCCCTTACTGGAGAATAAACCATAAACATGGTGCCGGAAAATTGCATAGTTCCTGACCCACCTAGGGCCCAGAGAACCCCGCCAAGGACGGTATGTCTGTTCGTATATGGAGCCTTTTACCTCTGCTTTCTGAGCTACTGATGCCTTTGCCTCGTCATCTCCATCTCCAGAACCAAATGCTGATTCCATCCTGGTGGTGCCACCAGAGATATCGAGTTCGGAGCTCATTTATGGTCCCCCATATGCCCAGTAGTCATCAGTTCGTCTGTATCCCTCACTTCTTCACCAAGCCTATCCATTATCAGGAGAAAGATATCCTCTAAGTCTGGCTCATATTCTGTCATCTTCCTGACTTGAACCCCTGCTTTAGCGGCCGAAGATAGGATCTCAGTGTATGTATTGTCATCGACTTTGGTGACTCTCATATTTCTTCCCATCCTCCTGACAGAAAGTCCTCTTGAGGATAGTTCACTTTCCATCTGTGAGGCCCCTCCCCAAACTGATATCTCTATTTCCTTCTCAACTTGTTTGACCATGTCGTCTATACTTCTGTGGACGACAATCTTACCCTTGTGTATCATTACAATCCTATCGCATACAGTTTCGACATCATCCATAACATGGCTACTCATCAGTACTGATCTCCCCCCTTCCATTACTGTCTTTCTCAGAGTCTGTAGCATGAATTCCCTTGCTCGTTGATCTAATCCATTTGTTGGCTCGTCACAAATCAGAATTTCTGGATCGTGAATTAGTGCGCATGCTAATTTTGCAGCCTGTTTCATACCAGTACTGAATGTCTCAATTTTTCTATACCTCTGATCTTTCAGACCGACATATTGCAGTACCTCATGTGCCCTTTGAGTGGCTGCATCTGGATTCATACCGAGTAACTCACCGGAATACCTTACTTGATCAATAGCGGACAGTCCAGGATCTAGGGAGTCATACTCAGGCATGTATCCAATCTTCGAACGTATCAAGTGGCCCTCTGTCCTAATGTCATGACCCAAGACTCTACCAGTGCCGGAAGTTGTCTTTATGAGTCCTAATAGGCACTTGAAGAATGTTGATTTACCTGCCCCATTAGGTCCTAGGATTCCTATTGCCCCATGGGGGATGTCCAGATTGATATCATCAAGAGCCAGATGGGGGCCATACATTTTCTTCATTGAGCGTGCTGTTATCAGCATCTCTTCAACTGCATCCGAGGCCATGTAGAACACCCGACTCCCGTAGGGAGTCAATAGGCCCTCTGGAAGGCACCACTTGAATTAATCCCCGAAAATATCACTTAGATATACTCGAAAGTGGAGGCTTACTCTTTGATGCATCCGTCTCTAACTTTGACTGCAATTCCCTTCTTGAAAGTAGCCATCTCCAGTGACGTTGAAGTGGGTACGCCGTGAGCTATCAATTCTCCTTCTTGTGAAACGACGACACATGGTTGTCCGGGAGTGGTGTGCGAGTCAGCGCCCAGTATGTAGCCATGCATGACGTTACGCCCATCGCCGACGAAAGGTATCGCATCTTCGGATATCATCACCCTTGGAATCCCGGGATGTTCTTCCTCCTCAGGCGAATATTCTTCTCCGAACAAATCTGGGGTTCCCGGATAAAGCGAATACAGAATTCTAGCACCTTCTGAGGTCAGAGAAATGCCTCCATCCTTCAACCTAGGAGACAACACATGTTCTCCATTGAAACTGACATTCACCATCCTATCGGTATTGGATCTCCTAGACTCCATTTTCTCCGATACTTCACAGAGCTTCTTTGGGTGAACTCCGCAGAAAACTGAAAGCTTGTCAACAATTGAGCATCTGTCTAACCATGTCCTTATTTTACGAATTTCCACAGAAGATTCCTCCAGAGTCTTTGGTGATGAGAATTTGATTGGGATTCCCTCTAGTCCCAGATATGAAACATCTCCATATGATTCGCTTTGGTCTGATTGGTTAAACCAGATCGATTCAGGACCATCTAGATGACAGAATGGAGAGACGTCTTCGAAGGAATAGGGCACTGGCCCTAAAGGTGTTGAGATAAGGACTACAGTCTTTGGATTTTCACTTAGGCTCTCAACTATTGTGCCTAGTGCACTTTCCCTCCAAGGAGGTGCAGAATTATGGATGATCAAAACCTTTTCAGGAGGCCCGGAACTACCATCCCACCATGATCCCGGTAGACGCCATCTGAGTGATATCAGAGCTAAAAGATGAAGAATATGCGGCCTGAAACCTACATCTCCAGAAAGTGATTCTCCCCCTTTCCTGATGGGATTGGTAGATGCCATTAGATCCAGTAGTGTCGACCCGGCCTCTGTATCCTCAAGCTCTTCAAGTTGGTCCAATACCCATTCAAATGCCTCTCTGAGCCGTGGAGAAGCATGACTTCTTACCTCTGCCAGTTTCCAGATAGTTCCATTCCTAATTGCCTCCCTACATCTAGCTAGTTCGGACTGAGTGATTTCCAGATTGTGATGTGCTAAAATCTCTGACCTTCTTTCTTTGGACATGCCAAGAACCATTTTTGGAGTCTTTCCGAAGAGCGCGGATGAGGTTACTGGCCATTCATTCAAACCTTGAATCTTGATAGTTCCCTCGGGTGTGAGAATCCTATCATCACGTGCAAAAAGAGCATATGCGGCGCTATCAAAGAAATCTACTCCTAGAGCCACTGATAGAGGGAAGAGGAGAGGATGTCCGCAACCGAACATATGTATCGGCTTTTCAGGTGGGATTTGGGATCTTGCGGCCAATATAATGCCGAATAATTCTAGATACCTTTGTTGTTCCATCAGAGGAACTATCCCCCCTATTGGATGTACTGCAAAGGCCCTTCCTGAGTCTTGTTTTTGACTCATTAATTTTGCAGATTGTGCCCTTAGATCATGATGTAGCCCTCCTTGGATTGGCCCATTAAGTAAGATATCGTCTCCCGCTTCAACCAGTGACAGATGAGCTCGGTTGAATGTCTCGTCGACGGCATGCTGGATTTGATCCCTACTCATATCAGGCCTTCCAAAGACATCCAACATCGTACCAACATCTACTCCAATTTCTCTTTGAAATGAGACGATCTCAGATGGCGAAACCTCAACATCCCCGTAGACATATGACTGAAATGTCCCTGAGTCAGTGACTACCGCTCCAGGAAAATCTAATAATTTATGAATCCCGTCTAATTTTGCAGGGATGCTGAGTTTCTCATGCTTCCAGATTACGTAGGAATTTGTTATCAGAGCTTCGACACCATACTTTTCCCACATTTCTCTTGGCTCAATAGTTCGTAAATTGGGATTTACCACTGGAAGTAACATTGGCGTTGTAATTACTCCGTGGCGAGTGTGGAACTTCCCAATTCTAGCGGCACCGTCCCTTTTAGTTATCTCAAACTTTCCCCAGTCCTGAGGTCGACAGGGCACTGGCTCCCGGTCCAAGTCCATGGCCTTGGGTATGAGTTTCCGTCATCAACCCTCGCTAAATCTGGATATCACAGACATACTAACATTTCCATTGATTAATTCCATTTTGACTTCGTCTCCGGTATTAATTTCCATTATTGGATCATTCTCAAAACTATGTGCATATGGAGTGCCTAAGAGAGATGCGGCTGGAAGGGTTAGGGGACACACGTCACGATTAATTATTGCCAATGGCCCCATTCCTGTGTAAATTAGCCCCATCAATACGAATGGTGCGACTGTGGAGCCTGACCCCTTTGGATATATCAGTATCTTATCTACAATCTGGATACCGTCTAGAGGGTGTCCAGGTTCCTCGATAAAACCTGTATCTCTGTTGACATATCCAAGGTATGTTATGGGGACATCAGTAACTAGGGCCTTACCTCTGACAGACCATTCTTCCTGACTGGGTATTCCACGTCCGTTTGTAGAAAACTCGCCTCTAGAGACATTTTTGGAAGAGATGGATTTCTTAATTTTTCCAGATGAAAGTGTAGGTCTGGGACCTATTATCAATGAAGGATCGAAAGCATGTGAGACGCAGTCCCCTATTTTCGCTACACTTGTGGGCATCTTATTGAGGCCGCTAGTAAGGTAGTGCTCTGCCTTCAGTGAATTGGTCAGTAAGTGATTGTACCGGGAACGGTTGTAGGGCGTCACTTCGGGACATGTGTCCCTTAGAACCAATGCGCCCCCCTCTTCTAGGAGGTCTAATGTCCCGTCTGCCTCAATGACATCATAATTGTGAGAGCTCATGAAGACCCAGAGTCTATGATCTGGTATTTTCTCCCCTAATTCCATCTTTGAACGCATGAACGCAGCAGTTGCTCTGGCCTCTCCGACGCTAGCTTGGGGGCAGCCTATTACTACCAAGTCCACCTTTCCCTTGGGGGACAAATCATGATACCTTCCCGAAAGGTCAGATTCTGTGAACCTTAGTACTCCTTCGTATGATTTAACCGACGGAGCATCGGGTGTTAATCCATCTGCCCATAGCATCGGACAACCATAATTCGCTGCCGCGGCGGTTAGCGCCTTTTTCATTTCGAATGTTGCTCCCGGGAGGCCGCTGATTCTCGGCATTGGGCCCCATGGTAGGTCCCATTCTGGTTGAATCTGTTTTCCAATCCAATCACCAAGTATACTCCAGTCAGTAATATCTTCCATTTCACATTCAACTTCTACAAAGATATTTGGAGTTCTATTTTCTTCGATATGCAATCCCCATTTAGGAGCCCATCCGGTCAAAGCTGTTGCCAAAGCAGAAAGTCCCGATTCTCTATTCGTAACCAGTGAGGTATAGGAATTCGAGAAGCAAACAGCATTTGATTCGGCCCATGAACCTACGCCACTTACATCTTCTATTCCTCTGTCATATGGCGTACATGAAAGAGTAGCCTCGATACCAAGTTCTGAATACGAATGCACGATTTCGAATTGTTGCTCGAGAAAGTCTGGATAGTCAATTCCCATCTCCTCCATCTTCTCATGATCACAACCCGCAGAATTCAGAGTTGTTGGTATGGTCACCTTTCCCAGTGGATCCCCGGATAAATCTGCCAAAAACCTCCTTAATCCGTGTCCACCAGTGATTACACTGACCCCAGAAACATGGGCATTACTTACCCTGATGAATTCACTAGCCCCAGCAGTAGATGCCAAATCCACAAGTAGTCTGGCCGCCTTCTGCTTGGTGGGACCATGTTGGCCACTGAGCATTGAGTTCAATTCTGAAGGGACGTCCACACACGGTGACACGCTGGGAGCACCTTCAAGATTAGGTGTAAATGAGAAAATTGATGATTAAAAATTAGATTTTCACTTACGGTGGAGAACTCCATATTATCAACTGCGGTAGTTGGGCCATGTATGTCTGTGAAGTGGTCTGAAGTTAGAAGGCAGTTCCTCATTGATTTGATTAATACTTGGTTTTGAATGGTGATATGATGAAGATTGAGAAGATTTACGGCATATATCATGCAGATGGAGGGATAATTGGTGAACTTTCATACTTATGGGGTAAGATCACTGGTACAGCTCACTGTTCACTCTGTGACATTACCCACAGCGGCATCTCAATGAAGAGGGAGTGGAAAGATTTCACTAATGAATTGGATACGGATTTTGAGCTTCTTCATCTGAACGAACAAAACTCTGATCTTGCTGATTTTACGAAGGGGAAGACTCCTTGTGTTGTTGCAAGGGAGTCGGGCGAACTAAGGATTATCGTCGATGCAGGGGGTCTTGAGGGGTGCAATAAGTCGGTCAGCTCATTCAAGGAGATAATAGAGTCATCTTTGAACTAATCAAATATATTACAAACTCATTGGCGGTGCGAAAGATATGGCAGATGATGAAAAGCCTTTGGCTACCTCCGGAGTTCAAGAAATACTGGTTCCAGAAAGAGTAGTAGACAGTCTGCCAACTATGTACTGCTTTGAGACCTGTCCTTTCTGTTTCAAGGTCAAAGCACTACTTGGTAGCAGGGGGATAGAGTACTCAAAGGTGGAAGTTGATCCCACTTTCAAGACACAGTTGAAATGGTCAGAATGGAGTGCTGTACCTGTTTTTGTCGATATTGATGGTACACAGGTGAATGATTCCAATTATATTCTACACTACATTGACAGCAAAGACATCAATGGTTTCCCCAGGGCCGGTGAAGATCCTTTGCAAGACGAATGGATGGATTTCTCAAATCTAATTCTCGGAAAGTCGATTGTCGCGGTGATTTACAAGTCATACAGAACCTCCCTTCAAGCCTTAGACTATGTCACTAGGATTGATAATTTCTCATTTGGAACTAGACTGGTGAATAAATGGGTAGGTGGCATCATTATGAGAATGGTAGGAAAGTCCAGAGCCAAGATGTTCGAACTCCCCCCTCGGGAAAACCTAGAGTTTCAGCTTGACCATATGTCTAGTGGGATCAAGAGTGATTTCTTCGGCGGAGAAAATCCCAATGGGGCCGACTTTGCAAACTTCGGAATTTTGAGATCGATGGAAGGCTTGTACGGTTTTGATATCGTGGAGAGTCACTCTACTGTTTGGCCATGGTACCAAAGGATGAAGCTCTCTTCGGGAATATGAACTATTCTTCTGAGAGCTTGGATTCTATCTTCGTTAGAATATCCCTAATTTCAACTAGGACGTCACTGGAATCGGTTGTTGGTGCAGGCTGTTGGGGGGCGGAAACTAAGGAGTCTCTTTGCTGGAGGACAAGATCACGGAACTGATCTGAATTTTTCACCCCAGTGAGGATGAATGGAGCCGCTCCAGCTGTCTCAAATTGCATTCTGACTACTCCAAACATCTTCAGTATTGGACCCTCATGAATTGAGACATCGGTGAGCTTGTCCAGCGCGATATTCTGCTGCTTCTTGAACATCCAACCCATGCGCATGTTGAGAGAGCGTTCTGTGAGGGCCCCGCTCATGTGTTCGTACTGCTTCTGGTGAACAAGCCATCCAAATGGAATCCATATCGGCATTAGTATGATTCCGACCACCGAGAATAGAAGTCCTAAGTTTGCAGACATCCACCAGTAAATGATGATCTTCCTATCGAACTCGACAGCCATCATCTGGCCACTATCGGCGTAGCTGGTTTGGGTTTGTGAGAGTTCAACCATGATAGAACCGGGGTGGAGCCCATAATTGAAGTCAACGGTCACTTCTCTTGAAAACTGGGATCGGCTTCATCTTGTGCGAATTGGCCTTATTGAGTTCCATGTATCTTGCCATTACCTGTCTCTGCCTTTCACTGGGCTCCGCTTCTGAAGGGTCCTCAATCTCCCCCATAGCCCACTCTAGTTCCTCATAGGTAGCTCCTATCTGTTCCTCGTCGGTCCTACCATCTGCCCATAGTCCATCGGTTGGTACGGCGTCTTGAATTTCTTGGATGACTCCTAAAGCTTTGGCGAGAGAGTAAACTTCTGACTTGTAGAGATCGGCGATGGGAGAGATATCTACCCCTCCATCACCATACTTGGTGAAGAATCCAACTCCAAAATCTTCGACCTTGTTTCCCGTACCCACAACAATGCCATTGATGGCTTTAGTACCAGCGAAATTATACAGAGCGGCCATCCTAAGTCTGGCTCTAGAATTTGCCATACTATGATCTGTGAAGTTGTCTCCAAAGGCACTACTAAATGAGTCGAATGTTTCAGACAAATCGATAGTCTCGGATCTTACATTATCCCAGTTTTTTGTCAGCCATGACAAATGCTGATTGGAAAGGTCAAATTGATTCTCAATCTGATGAATAGGCATGTTTAGAGCAAGTGTATTGAGCCCGGTTTTGGCACATAGGGTAGAAGTTACAGCTGAGTCTATCCCTCCAGAGACTCCTACTACAAGGGTTGTTATCCCGTTACTGTTGGCATAATCCAATATCCATTCAGTAATCTGTTCGCCTAGTTTTTCCCAGTCCTGCACAATTCATCACCTAATGACAAGCTACTCCATACTTCTTGAGTCTCCAGTAGTTGTAGGGCCATGGTGTCAGGAATCCTGCGACCAACATCGGAACTATGACCCACAGAGTCAGCTTGGCCCCTCCGGTCAGAACAACATCAACAATATTCATAGCCGCTTCCATTGAAATCATCGAAATTAGAGACATTCCAATAGCGACTCTGAACGCTTCATTCAATGCCATCTGCGCAGATAGGATGAATGTCTCAAGAGCGATAGAGGTCATGATCCCATTGAACATCGCGAGCATCATAATCGACATTGTAGACCAGCCAAGAGCATCAAAGTAAGGAATAAATTGGAATGCGGCGATGGTGCCGAAGTCTCCAATACTGCAACCGACCAAACACCATTTCGTGTTGTGGGCGGACTGCCTCCACACAGGGCCGTCTGTCCAATTGAATGGTTCGGACTCGCCGTCTACAAGATAGCCAGACTTCTGAATTGCGAGTTTTATCTCCTCGAAAGTAGCTCCAGAGTGAGTAATGACAGCTGACCCCGTTACATGGGAGACATCTGCAGATGAAACTGAAGCTAGTGAGTTTAGAGCAGAAGACACATTTGACGAACAGCCGTCACAGGTCATACCTCCGACATTGACCGTTAGCGTCTCTGTCATATCATGGCGTTGATGAAGACATTATTGAACCCTGCTAGTGAGATGTGTCCAAATCTAGTAACGAGTCATATTCAATACGATGCCTTTGCTCGCGACGTCATGGTAGTGCCCGAGCCTGCGGGTGAGTTTGATCCAGTTGCCCTGGAGAGCTCCTTGATGGATACTTGGAGAGTCGAGGGGACTTTTGCTAAATCTATTGAGTCAAGGAGGGGACATGGATCCGCTTTCACATTTCTTGAAGGACCGCCAACTGCCAATGGGAAACCGGGAATCCATCATGTAATTTCGAGGCTTTTCAAAGACATGGTATGCCGATGGAAGACTATGGAGGGGCATGTGGTTGAACGGAAGGCGGGATGGGATACCCATGGACTGCCTGTAGAGATAGAAGTTCAGAAGCAGCTTAATCTGATGTCTAATGAGGAGATTGAGAAGTTTGGCATGAAGGAATTCAATGAGAAATGTAAGGAGAGCGTATGGACTTACGAAGAAGCCTGGAGAGAAATGACCGAGAGAATGGCTTTCTGGGTTGACCTTGATGACCCCTATGTAACCCTGCATGACAAGTACATAGAGTCGGCTTGGTGGTCACTGAAGCAGATGTTCGAGAAGGGTCTTCTATTCAGGGGGCACAAGGTCCTCCCATACTGCCCCCAGACTGGAACGAGCTACTCCAGCCACGAGGTTTCTCTAGGATACAAAGAGGTCACTGAGCCCGCTGTGTTTGTCAAATTCAAGTTATTGGACGAGAATGCTTCGGTACTGGCTTGGACTACAACTCCTTGGACCCTCCCAGGAAATGTAGGCCTTGCAGTTGGTCCAGATTTAACCTACTGCCGGGTGAAAATCACCTCTGGGCCATCTGATTCCTGGGAAGGCAGAGGAGGTGCAGAAGTTGGCGAAGAGTTGATTCTAGCCAAGGAGCTAATAGGCAATGTACTAAGAAATCATATGGAGATATTGGATGAATTTCCCGGGTCAGAAATTATTGGGAAATCATACAAGCCACTCTTCCCGGGAGCAATTGATGGGAGTGGGCATCCATCTGCCTGGACTATAGTAGGAGCTGATTTTGTAACTACTACTGATGGAACAGGGGTCGTACATACCGCGGTAATGTATGGCGAGGATGATTACAGTCTTGGCATGGAAGTCGGATTTCCGGCACAACATACTGTCGGGATGGATGGCAAATTTATCCAAGGGACTCATGATGGCCTCGATGGCAGATATGTCAAAGAATGTGATGACTTGATTATTGACATACTGGTAACGCAGGGACTTCTGTATAGGGAGCACTCATACACCCATGATTATCCTCACTGCTGGAGGACCGATCATCCACTCCTCTACTACGCAATGGATAGCTGGTTCGTTAGAATGACTGCTGTAAAAGACCAGATCTTACAATACAACTCAGAAGTCGAGTGGGCCCCAGAGTGGACCGGGACAAAGAGAATGGGGGAGTGGTTATCCAATATCAAAGACTGGGCAATTAGCAGAGAAAGGTACTGGGGAACGCCTTTGCCGGTTTGGATTTGTAAGGAGTGTGGCAAGGAACATTGTGTTGGGAGTATCGAGGAGCTATCTGAGATGAAGACTTCTTCATCAGAAATGCCTCCAGAGTTACATCGCCCTTATGTGGATGAAGTATCACTAATTTGTCCTGATGATGGATGTGATGGAGAGATGGTAAGGGAACCATACGTCATGGACTGCTGGTTTGATTCTGGGTGTGCGACCTTTGCTCAGTGGCATTATCCATTCGAAAACAGCGATAAGTTCGAAGGTTCTTTCCCTGTAGACTACATATGCGAAGCTGTAGATCAGACAAGAGGGTGGTTCTACTCTCTAATGGCTGTTTCCACTACTGTTTTCGACAGTATTTGCTATCGTAGGTGTCTCTCTCTAGGCCATATTCTTGATAAAGATGGCAAGAAGATGAGCAAGTCCAAAGGCAATGTTGTCAATCCATGGGATCATTTCAACAAGGAAGGTGCTGATTCAATTAGGTGGTATATGACTACTCAGAGCGCACCTTGGTCTCCTACTAATTTTGATCCTAATGGAGTCAGGGAGTCTTATGGGAAGATGTTTCTGACCCTTTGGAATGTGTATAAGTTTCATGCCGACTATGCGGCACTGGACGGCTTTGACCCTGATAATGAAGGCTCTAACGTGCCTATCGAGGAAAGAAGCCCACTAGATCGTTGGATATTGTCCAAGGTAGCATCCATGGCAGATGGGTACCATGACCAATTCGTTGGCTGGGACTTTCACAAGGCAGGTAGGGACCTAGAGAACTTCGTAGTAAATGACCTGTCAAACTGGTATGTCAGAAGATCACGAAGAAGACTATGGAATGAAGCGGATAGTAGAGATAAGCATTCATGTCAGAATACTCTTCATGAGGTTCTGCTAGTTGTTTGTAAATTAATGGCTCCCGTATCCCCATTTGTTTCGGATACGATACACAGGGGACTCGCGGGTACATCAGTTCACTTAGCGGACTGGCCAGTAGGGTCTGATTTGGTTCAAAGATCCCTGCCTCCGATAGATCCTTTGATAGAAATTGAGATGGATCTGGTAAGGTCGATCGCCGAAGCGGGTAGGCGAGTAAGAGTAGAGGCGGGGAGAAGGCAAAGACTGCCATGCAGATCTGGATGGATTGTGGGCGGTCCTGATTTGTCTAGTTTCCATGATATTCTGTCTGAGGAGCTTAATGTGGAAGACATATCTGTAGTCGACGAGTTAGATAAATTCCAGAAGATTGAGATTGTTCCGAATAGGAAAGCTCTGGGCGCAAAATGCAGAGGTGACCTTCCGAGGGTATTATCAGAGCTGGAAATGGCTCATCCTGAGACTTTGTTACTAGAGATAGAAGCTGGAATTGCTGCGTTTGGCGGGTATGAGATTCTTGCTAGCGATATTGAGATCAAGAGAGTAGAGCGTGAGGGTTTTGCTGCCGAGACGCTCTCCGGAGATTATGGGGATGTCTCCCTGGTCTTGGATATGGAAATTGATGATGATCTCCTTTCCAAAGGCCTTTCCAGAGACATAATTAGGAGAATTCAGGCTAAAAGGAAGGATTTAGACTTAGAAATTGAGGCGAGTATAAATCTTTACGTTTGGATCGAAGGCGGTAAATTATCCGATCTAGACTGGGGGCGGGTAGTATCTGAGACTCGCTCAGAGAAAGCATATCTGAACGAGGGAGTGGCTAATGATAACTCCATAGAATTCGAAGTAGATGGAGTGAAGATATCGGTCCATATCGAGAAGACTTGATACTAGTCTATCTCTAAATCGTGGCGGAAATCATGCTTCTTCCTCTAGAATGTTTGAGATTTTGCTATGTATCCTGATGGCAGTAATAACTCCACAGAGAACAATGGGTCGGGGTCGGTAGAATCCTGATACGCTACGAATGAGCCACCATCTGGAAGGATCCCCATACTAGCGAAGTCAAATCTGATATCATTTCCTGCTCCTGATGTCGAGTCGAGATCGCCTTGTCCGATGTATGTCCTAGAGTCGGGGTACATACTCTCCGAGAAGTCCCTAACATGCCAAGCTAAATCGACATCAGGGCCGTCAAAGCTCTGGTACCTAACATTCAGAACAAACAAGTCGTGTAATCCGTTGGAGTGAAACTCCCACTCTTCTATCCCTATGGCTTCCGATAACACATAGGATTGGTTTTCCCAACTCTCCCCTCCGTCCCATGAAAGCATATGGATGAGATAGGAATCACTAGTGGTGACACAATGTAGTGCGGTTGAAGAGTCAAAGGCGCAATACTGTGAGGGGAGGGAGTTTCCATTTATTGTGACCCCGGTCCACCAATTTAGAGAGGCGTCTAGGAAGGCGTCTCTTCCATCAACGAAATAATCCGGGAAATAAAGTCCTCCCGAAGGAACTGGAAATGCCCTCATTTCTTTGTGTGGCTTGGTAAAATCCCATTCCGGCCCTAGTTCCGAGGGATTCAAATCTACTTCCATTACATCAAGATTGGAGTCTCTATCTGGGAAGCCGAAGTATTCGTAGTTCAGGCCATCTGTTGAAATCTGACCTCCGATATTCTGAACTTGATGCCAGAAATTAGAGATTACGAGACTTGCCCAGGGCCCGTTGCCATAGAGTCCGCCGTTAATCGGCCCTATCACTTCGACTTGCCACGAACGATCATAGAATGGCTCTGGAGTTCTGTTGAAGCACCAGCTCCATTCCTCGTCTTCGGCATCGTAGAAGAATGCATAGAACTGATCTGCACCGCTGGTACTCGGATATGGGAACCAACCCATAGAAATGATGTCCCCATTAGTAGCCTGAACAATACTTCCCTCTCCTAGCCCCTCCTGTCCTGGAACAGTTGGCTTGGGCTCCATACAACCCAACTGAGAGAATACAGATGGGCGGTACTCCTGCCATGTATGTCCTCTATCTTCCGACCAAGTAGGGTATTCACCTCCAAAATTCATTATCCAACCCTCCTTAGTCGCCGCGAGGTAGTGCTCACAACAATTACCTCCCTCAACATTTCCAAAAACTGCCCATTTGTTACCAGTCTTATCCCATGTTTCATTTGAGAATGGCTCTCCAATTGTGAAATTTCTTACGCAAGGAGTACTGAAACAGGAGTCTGTATGGCTCATAGGATCCTCGATATATTCCATTTCTTCATACCATTCCGGGTATGGGCTACTGAAATTTTCGATTATCGCGTCGTGGATACATCCAGATAGGGATACGGTGGAGAACATGATCGCAACGAGTGCTACACAAGTTGCCCTAATGCCCGACATGTACTGGGGTGGAAAGAGTGCTATTTCGCACTTCGCCCTAGTTGTACCCCATAGTTGGGTTGAAGTCATATCATTCTATCGGGATATCATGCGCGCCGGGTCAATTGTCGTAACTGCCCTGATGGTACTGGTTGTTTCATCGCCAATTATTACTACTTCAGCACAAGGAACCGGAGATTCAGTCATTATCAATGAAATATACGTATCTCCGAATAGCGAAGAATACGGAGGGATAGATTGGAACGGCGATGGAGAAATTGGAAGGTTCTCGAATCAGTTTCTGGAATTGCATAATCCAACTGATTCTCCCATAGATATCGGAGGATGGTGGATAGACGATCTGGAGAATGGCGGTTCACCGATGTGTAGCATAGCTTGGGGGACTGTTATTGATCCGGGTGCATATGTGGTATTCTACAGGGCGCAGACAAATATTGAGTTTGACTATTGGGAGGGAGATACGGTATCAATCAGCAATGGCGATGGACTAGAGGTAGACTCAGTAAGCTATCCGTCGGAGGACTCTGACTTTGGCGTCCCGTACGGCCATGGGAGTGACGGTGAATGGGCAAAGCTATCCGATTCCACTCCTACTCCAGGGGGAGCTAATGACCAAGAATGGGTAGGTGTGAATCACCTAATGGGTAACTGCTATCCCCCGCAAGACCACATTCACAGAGGAGAGTATATTCTGGAGGGAAGAGTAGTAACTATGGAATCCCAGAACGATGTTATTGATGATGGCAGAATACTCATCCGAGATGGCATAATCCAAGAGGTTTGGAGTTCATCGGAACCTCTGCCCGCATCTGCTGAAGGAGTGGTTTCAATACCCACTAGTGGTACAATCTATCCTGGCTTCATAGATCCTCATAATCATGCTCACTACAATATCATCCCGCTATGGGACCACGGGACTGACGGCTGGCAGAATAGGTATCAGTGGCAGGCTGATGACTCATATCGTGATGCTAAAGATGTAGGTTGTTCGACATCTGATTCGTCGACCATGAGATTCGCTGAACTGAGGGCCATAGCAGGAGGAAATACTGCTATCCAAGGAAGCTCTACTACTAACAAGGATACTTTCCAAACAATGCTGGCTAGGAATATTGAGTACTACAACTTCGGCAAGGATCAAATCCACACAAAGGTTACTGAAATTGAGTCGGACTATGAGGGCAATCATATCAAGCAGGGTAACTCCAATGGTAATTTGGATGCATGGTTCATCCATTTGGCTGAGGGTATTGACGAGTCCAGTAGATCGGAGTTTGATGTCTTAGTCCAGAATGGCTTACTTGTGGAAGAGATTGTAGTAATTCACGGAACGGGCCTGACACAGCCTGAGCTGTCAGCACTCGGCGAGGTAGGGGGCAGCTTGGCTTGGTCTCCTACATCCAATCTCCTACTTTACGGAGAGACGACCGATATCTACACTGCTAAATCAGAGGGGGTGAACATTATGATTGGTCCTGACTGGAGTCCTTCCGGATCAAAGAGCTCAATGCATGAGCTGAAGATTGCAGATTGGTGGGATAGTAACGTTCTTGGGAATATTTTCACGGATTATGAGTTGGTTCAGACTATTACTACCAATGTGGTTGATGCCATTGGATGGTCAGAACATACTGGTAGGATCCAAGGTGGCCTAGCGGCAGATTTAGTTGTCTTGGATACCTTTGAAGCTGACCCCTACCGAAATGTGATTGAGGCAATAGATCCCGATGTTAGGCTGGTAGTCGTGGGAGGACTTCCTGTGTTTGGGGATGTAGATATCATGCAGGCTTTGGATAATGAGGTCGAGATAATCCATGGAGATGGATTCTCAAAGGCTGTTGACATAACCTATGATGGAGTACCTGAGGCTCAGCAGACCTACTCAGAAATGATGGAATATCTAACTGGTTGTAATGAAGGGAAGGAAGTACCTATTGAATACTTATTCACCATGGGCGATGAGCGGTACTTCGACGTCCTAAACAGGACCCCTTCGTTCCAGAATGGAAGAAGTATAGATCTATGGTCAGAATTCTATGATATAGAGTTAGATTCTGATGGCCATAGAATTGGAGGAACTGTGGGGGGCGCTGAACCTATTGTCACCAATATATCGGATGAAGCGGTAGAGCCGATTATGCCTCGGCCAATCCTGCCTGACTTCTTCAATAGCTTTGGGCCGCGAGGAGGGTACGTTGCTCACCCAACTTCCCTGGAGGAAGGCGTTCACATAGAGGAGTGCCTCTCAGATCATCCCTCGCTAACCGATAGGGAAGGCGAGAAGATTCTTTGTGGTTCCATACTAGTAGTCATGGAAGAAACAGAAGAATGTATCATTTCTGGAGAGTCTTCATTCTGTATGTTAGACGTATCTGATGCGTTCACGATACCGGGAAGGATATGCACCGATGCAGGAGCCTATCCCGATGAGGTGAGCTGTAGGCACAATGTGGAGTACGTAGCGGATGCGGGGACCAATAGTCCCGGATCAGGAGAAGAGGGAGAAGATACGGCAAGTGAGGGAGGAACATTCACTATGGAAATTGTTATTGGCATCATCCTATTACTTTCCATGCTTGGAATTTTCAGAAAATGGGGTTTCGAGTCATTGATAGGCGAAGAAGAGTGAAGAAACTGATTACTTCACTCACTTATTCTCCATTTTGTTCCCTCTGGGCCATCCTCAACTACTACTCCAATTTCAGTGAGCTCGTCCCTGATTCTGTCCGATTCAACCCAATTTTTTGAAGCTCTGGCCGACTTCCTCATCTCCAGTAGCGATTCTACTCTTGCGGCGATTTCAGATCTCCTGAGCATTTTATCCTCATACCTGGAAATTGCTTCCTCGGGAGTTGGCAATATCCCTAGAACCTCCCCTGCGAATTCCTCTAGCCATTGGACATAAGAGGACATCAGAAGTGGATTTTTCTCATCTGAATCAATTAAAGATGCTAGGTACTTTACTACCGACTGAACTTCGACCAGAGCGATACGGGTGTTGAAATCATCATCCATTCCAGAGCGAATTCTATCGGCGGCCTCAACGAGATTTTCAACTCCTGTGTAGTCATTTCTAAGTCCTTCAGAAGAGTGTAGTGCTTTTGAATATGAATTTAGAAGCCTTCCGTGATGTGAGATTGAGTCGTCGATCATCACAGAGTTGAAGTCTACAGGTTGCCTATATGGGGCATTAATCAATGCATACCTGAGTACAAGCGGCTCTATTTTCTCTAATGCGTCTCTAACTGTCCAGAAATTACCTACGGATTTACTCATCTTCTCCCCATCGATATTTATCATCCCATTATGTAACCAATACTGGACAACTGGTTCATGACCAAGGCAACACTCAGACTGGAAAATCTCCGCCTCGTGATGAGGAAATACCAGATCTGTCCCTCCCCCATGAATATCGAATCTCTCACCCAAGTGCTTGAGAGACATTGCCGAACATTCAATATGCCACCCTGGCCTTCCTTTCCCCCATGGACTAATCCAATTAGGCTCACCTTCTTTCGCCGATTTCCAAAGTGCGAAGTCTCTGTGATCTCTCTTTCCTGAACCGGTATTTTCGACCCTTCCTCCGGCACCTTTCCTCACCATATCCAATGTTTGTCCAGTAAGTTGCCCGTATTTTTCTGGAGCTGTGTCTATCTCAAAATATACCCCATCATCTGTCACATAAGCATGTTTCTTATCTATCAAATCTTGAATCATCTCGATTATTTCTGGAATAGTTTCGGTAACTCTAGGATAAGAATTAGCCCTTATGACATTAAGAGAGTCCATTACCTGGAAATAGTCGTCTATATTTCTGTTAGCGACTTCAAGGAAGTCAACTCCCTCTACAGATGAGACTGAGATTATTTTGTCGTCAATATCGGTGAAGTTTGAGATATAATTGACTTTGAATCCCGTCTTACGGAGCCATCTTACAATTATATCGAATGCTATAGCCTGCCTAGCATGCCCTATATGACTTGGAGAATATGGAGTAATGCCACAAGCATATATCCCCACTTGGCCGTCTACCAGGGGCTTGAAAATACGCTTTGAACGAGATCTTGTATCGTATACCCTGAGCGTCATGGTACCTTCTAGGGGGGTTACCGTCATCAACTTCTCGCAGCTTCTACAAGTGCGGAGAAGAGTAAGTCATGCCCGTATTGCTCGGGGTGCCATTGAACACCTAGGCAGAATTTCTTATCTCTCCTCTCGACTGCTTCGATCAAACCATCATGTCCGGCTACTGCTGATATTGTGAGGGAGCCTGGATCAGATACCCCTTGGTGATGAGTGGAGTTTACAGAGAAGGACTCGCCCATCAAACTGCAAAGTAAGGAGTCCTGTTCGACGATTACAGAATGATCAGTTGAAGTCCCGTCATAGCCCCCATGCCCCTCATGGCCAGGCGTATCATCCAAGTGCTGATGGAGAGTACCCCCATGGACCACACTAAGAATTTGCATTCCTCTACAGACTCCCAGTAAGGGCAAATCTCTTTCCAATGCTTCTGATATAAGACCGATCTCAGTTTCATCCTGATTGGGATAGAATTCTACTGTCATTGGCCCGGGGTGTTGATTGTATTGCTCTGGAGAGACATCGGGCCCACCAGAGATAATCAGTCCATCAATAGCCTCCAGTAAGACGGTCATATCTCCTGCTGGAGGGATAATCATTGGAATTCCCCCTGCCCTTTCTACAGCTGAAACATATGCCGATGGAAGAATAGCCGCATGCCTATTCCAATTTCCATATACGATGTCTCGCATGAAGCAAGTTATTCCAATAACTGGACGCAATTAAACACCTGAAGATTCCCTAAGTTTCCGAGCATGTCTGAATGACATTATCCCTGCGACCATGAAAATTATCCCCAGAAGAGCTAGAATTAGATGAGATCCAATGGCCAGATTAGATTTTCCATCGATATCGAGAAGCCCCTGAGCGCCTCCCAAAACCATTAGCAGGGCGAAAACCATTGCAGTGTGCATGAAGTGGTGTGAATTAGATTCATTCCAGTCGGCCAATAGGCCCAATGATAGCAGAGGAAGGCCCATGAATGCTGGAATCATTGCAGTGATTGAAGGAGGATCTGCGCTCTGCATAAAGTAAGCGATAATTCCCCATGCTACTAAGATTAATCCGAATAGTTTTGCAAGGTTAGTTACTGACATTCCCATAAATGTGAAGGCGTCGTCCATGGTTCTGGCTTGAAGGTTTTACTTATGACACTCACTGTGGAGTAATCAATACAATATTTCCCGAGTCACACAAGATCAGATATTGATGAGTTCCATATCCTTGCCTTTCCAGACCTATTCTTGGTTTTGTCATGTATCTCTAGATCCTTCGCCACAATCTGCTCCCAAAGTAGTTCTGCAACGTCCAGAACTTCCATATCAGAACCTACTGCATCCAAACCATCCTTTACCATAACTGAACAAAAGGGGCAACCGACTGCCACGGTATCACATCCAGTTTCTGCTAATTCCGCGGCCCTAATCTCGTTAACCCTCTTATCGGCGTCTTCTTCCATCCACATCTGGGCACCTCCTGCGCCACAACAGAATGATTCCTTTCCATGTCTCTCGGGCTCAGCGTCCACGCCCCCTATTACTGACCTTGGAGCGTCAACGATATCTCCTATCCTTCCCAGATAGCAAGGGTCATGGAAAGTAATACTCCGCCCATTCTTTTCAGCTTCTGGTAGCTTTCCTTCCTGCTGAAGCTTTGCGATAATCTCAGAGTGATGGAACACCTCTAAATCTTCTCCACCAAAATCTCCGTATTCTTTACCTAGGGTGTGGAAGCAGTGGGGGCAAGATGCAACTATTCTCTTGACCCCGAGCTCTTGGAATGTGGACATATTTGTTTCTGCTAGCATCTGGAAAAGATATTCGTTTCCTGCCCTCCTTGCGGGATCTCCTGAGCATCCTTCTTGCATGCCTAATATTCCCACATCTAGGCCGGCTTCCTTAAGGAGAGAAATGGTAGATCTAGCCACCTTCTGGTTCCTCTCATCAAAACTCGCTGCACATCCAACGAAGTAGATGTACTCGGCTGGCTCTCCAACTTTTACCCCGAGATCTGAGGCCCAGTCGGCCCTCTCGTGCGCTCCAAATCCATAAGGATTTGAGGCAGATTCAATATTCCCCATAGCAGTGTTAAGGACCTCTGGGTACTCCATAGTCTCCATCATTGCATTTCTTCTTAGATCGGTTAACTTCGGAACATGCTCAATGTATAGTGGGCAGACGTCTACACACGCATTGCAAGTAGTGCAGGCCCAGACTGCCTCCTCTGTGATTCTCTCAAGCATCGTTTCATCGGGCTGACCTCCCGCGAGTAGTATTGGAGCATGATCATTTGCGTAGTTCCTCACATCATGAATAACCTGCATTGGATTCAATCCCTTTCCGGAGGCATAGGCAGGGCATACGTCTTGGCATCTGGCACAAGATGTGCATGACCACCCGTCAATGAGTTGTCTCCAAGAATACTGATTGTAAGAGCTAACCCCAAACGAATCAATATCTAAATCTTCCAAAGGTACTGCCTTGCCGTCATCTCCAGTTGCTAGTGGCCTCATTCTTGCCTTGGGTCCAGCGTCATGGAAGAAAACATTAGGAACGGCCATGACTAGGTGCATGTGCTTCGACAAAGGAATCAAGAATAGGAAGACCGATATCGCTAACATATGGGCCCAGTAAGACAGAATTACTGTTTGCTCTGAGAGTCCAATTTCTGAAAACCAATACCCCAGCGGCTCCCAAAAAGAACTTGGCGATTCGGCGGATTCAACCATGAACGATGTAGTAGTGATGGTAAAGATGAGCAATAGAATGACATTCCCTTCAAGCTGAGATTTACCCTTCAGCTTTTCAGGTGTGAAGACCACCCTTCTAGTAAGGGCACTAACACACCCGATAAGGGCCATGAAGTACCCTAACTCTACCATTCCATTCCAGGGGCCAACTAAGATTGCAGGTAGTACCTTCCCGGAAAATGAATTGGCGGTAGCTAAGTCTAGCATATCCGAGGCCAGCATTAGGAAGCCCCAGAACATCAGAACATGCATAGTTCCTGCGACCTTGTCTCTGAGAACTTTCTTTTGGAACAACCAGCCAGAAAGGAATTCACTTACTCTAGTCCCCCACGAATCAAACCTATCATCAGAAGATCCTAGCATAACTAATCTGGTAGCCTTCTGGACTTGATACGTGAAGAATCCAATTGATATAACCCCGATGGCCAATAGAATATGCCAGCCATCCAGGGGACCATATGACTGAAGTAATGGGTGTTCCAATATATCCCCTCGGTGCTTACTAGTAACCCTCCCAAAGAGTAGTTGGCCTAAAAGGAACCGCTATTATTGACTTATGCCAATGCTCATTTCCCTTGACCGCGGGCGAGAGGCGTGGCAAGAGCGTTCGCACCGGGCAAATGTATCCTGTTCGGAGAGCATGCAGTGGTTTACGGGCAACCTGCAGTTGCAGTCTCAATAGAAGCTGGCGTGGAAGTTTCAATATCTGAATCGAACAGGTGGAGCTTGGAAGGATTGCCCTTCGAACCCTCGAGGCACCCTCATATCTCTCACATCATAAATGACATTTTCAAATATTCAGGACCTCCTCTGGAAATAGATATCAAGAGTAGCCTATACTCGGCAGCGGGACTTGGATCATCTGCGGCTCTATCAAATGCAATGGGTGCGGCTCTACAGGAACTGGTAAATCCTGAAGAAAATCTGGACTTGGTTGCACTGGCTAGGATGGGGCACTCTGCTGAGGCCAATGCTCAGAAGGGTAGAGCCAGTCCTACCGATACGGCAACCAGTGCGCTCGGGGGATGCATTGTAGTTTCTGGAAGCTCTGTCCCGGGGACGAAGCATATCTTTGACTCTGCTCTGGAAACCCCCGAAGGTAGCAGAACATGGTCAGTTGGCAGGGTCGAGATTCCAAAAATAGAGGATGTTTGGCTAGTATTGGGATTCACTGGCATAGGTTCGCCTACGGGCGAAATGGTAGAGGGAGTATCTGAATTACTCAAGTCCAATCCACTGAAGATGGCAGAAATAGAGGCGATAGGGGAGATTACATCTAGAGGTCTTTCAGCACTTTCATCTGGCAAAATGGAAGAAGTAGGCCTGGCGATGAACGCCTGTCATCACAGGTTACGAAATATCGGGGTGAGTAGCCCAGAGCTTGAAAATCTTATTTCGGCTACAGAAGGGCATTCATTGGGAACCAAGCTAACTGGGGCAGGAGGGGGAGGATGTATGGTCTCCCTTACTAGAAACCCCCAGAGAGTAGCTGAATGCATTGAAATCGCTGGAGGTAAGCCTCTGATCTCTAAGTTTGGCTCTGGAGGAGCTCGAATACTAATGCAGGAAAATTGAGCTATGGCTAATTTTACTGACTGATATCGTTTATAAGGAGAATATAAGTGCGCGACCCATGCTAAGCGATGAAGAACGCCTAACTGTAGTGAATGTTGTAGCGTCGACAAGAGTTGCCGAGGAGCTTGATCTCCCGGATATAGCGATTCAATTGAATTGCGAATATGAGCCCGAACAATTCCCAGGAGTTGTCTATCGAGTCGTAGATCCCAAACTGGCGATACTGATGTTCAGATCTGGCAGAGCTGTATGCACTGGTGGGAAGAATCAGCAAAATATCGAGACGGGAATTGAGAGAATGATTGGAGATCTGAGAGCAGCAGGAATCTCAACTTGGGATGTTGCGGATGTAGATATTGAAGTTCAGAATATGGTTGCTACATATTCCCTGTTCTTCCCTGAAGACTACACTGGAGTTGCTAAGATGGATGATATCAACACCAAGGTTATCGATGATGCGGGCGGGATAAGAGCGGCTACTGACGAAGAAGTTGAGAATGAGGACTCGAGAATTAGGGGAATCAAGCAAGGAGAGCCCCTAGCCGCTCTCCCTAGGAGGCTTAATCTGAACAATCTAACTTTCCACCTACCGTTTGACAAGGTCGAGTACGAGCCTGAGCAGTTCCCGGGGCTCATTTACAGGTTAGATTACCCCAAGGTAGTTTGCCTAATCTTCGGAAGTGGCAAGATGGTTATTACCGGAGCTAGGGCAAAGGATCAGATTCTTGAGGCAGTTCAGTTCATTCAAGATGAGCTAGCAGATTTGCCAGATTACAGGGCGATGTAATCGAGACGGGTACAGTCACATTGATTTGTAGCATCTACATAGGAGATGCATGAGTAAGCCCCTCGCGTCAGCGATTATCGTAGTGATTCTTCTTTCTTCGCAATGCATCTTGATGCTACATTCCGATGAAATGAATGGCATAGATGAGGAAAGCTCCAAGCTAGAATCATCCAGTAGGAATACTGCAATAACAGATATTCCTACTTGGGAAGTTGGAGATAGATGGTTATACGATGGCTATCTTGACGTTGGCGAATTCGTCAGCTCATCGGGCGTATCTACAAATGTACAATACCTTACTGGGACACTAGATAGAACGGTCACGGACATCTACACTATGAATGTAGATAATCGCTCTACGCTGGTTTATGAGGCCGAGTCTATCGGTACGTATGATGCCTCGAATGTGAATCTAGACGGGAATACTGGTGATTTAGACATAGAGATGCAAACCACTGAATTAGTGCGTGCATCGGACTTGGCTGTTATCGAACAAGAGGCGACCATAGACATAGACTTCGGGTACAGAATTTTCTGGTGGACGATAAATATCGATGTAGCAGAATTGACGATTACTCAGACATACTCGCCCCCTACAGAAGGATATGATTTCCCACTATCTGTTGGAGACTATTGGTCATCTAGCTACTACCAAGAGACAGATTATGAGGGTTCGAGTGACTTCGTGGACATCCCTGAAGATGGTCAGTCAAGTGAATCTAGGAGTTGGCAAGTAATGAGTAAAGGGGCCCCTGGTACTTCTTTTGCTAGCTGTCAGCAATCCTACAATGTAACAACCTTCGATTCGAATGGTTCCGCAGATGGCTACAGATGGTTCTGTCCAGCGGCTAGAGGGGACGTTTCATCTAGTACAGATATCATCGATGGAATCAATGCATTCCACGAGCTTCAGACGTACCAAGCTGGGAGAAGTAAGGAGATCTCGATTGAGTTTGAGTATCCGCTTTCTCCTTTAGACTTTGATACATCAGCATGGGCGAATGTCACACAAAATGGGCAACCAGTTTCAGGACAGGAGTTACAGTTCAGATATGGAATTGAGGGAGATGTGAGAACCGTGACGACATCGGCAAATGGTTCTGCCAATATAGGCTTCAATACAGGTCATTCTGTCGATGACTCGACCGGGGGGAGTGAGACTGGGAGTCATGGAATTATTGCATGGATTCCCTCGCAGAAGATAGTTGGTGCTTCAACAATAACGATCGACCAGAACGTCAGCACGATTGATTTGGTCGCACTCTCCGAAGGAGTAACTGTAGAGAGGACCAGAGGGCAGTCTACTACTACTCTGGCTTCTTCCACTGGCTTCAATGCCGTTCCCGGAGATATTCTAAAATTCTATGTCCCTATACAGAACAGGGGCCTAATGACCTCTCCATCGACAACAATGAATGTTGTTTCTCCTGATGGTTCTGTACAAACTGTTCAGGTACCATCTCTTGATAGTCTCGCGCAAGCCGTAGTAGAGGTAAACTGGACGGTACGTAATTCCCATCCTATCGGCGAAATCACTCTGTCTTTCCAAGTCGATCCTGATGGGTTGATTTCTGATGATGGAGACAGGGCCAACAACAATGGAGTGTTTTCGTTGTTTATTGGAAGGCTTCCAATAGCCTCTCTGAGTATGCCAACCCAGTCTCTGACTAAGTCTGAAGTGGTCATCGATAGTGGTGCCTCTTACGATGAGGACGGTGGAGAGTTGACTTGTGATTTTACCGTGTCTATACCCGATGGGAGTTTTGTTTCATCATCGGAAGAAGACTGTGTCTTCGAGTATGCATGGGATGATGATGGGACATACGATGTTCAACTGTCTATCACGGATGATGAAAACGATGAAGTTGTGATTGTCCAGAGTATAGAGATTCTCAATAGGCCTCCGGAGATCACCATTAGTTCTGAGTATGATTGGACCTACGTCCTCTCTCCAATTCAATTCAATGTCGAGGAGCGGAGTGACATTGACACGCAAACTCCGCAGGCTCCGATGGATATCCTATGGGATTCTTCGTACCCTTGTGATGAAGGCCAAGTCGGAGTCTATTGCACTGTGACGCCAGAAGTTGAGGGCAACTACACTATCAGAGTCGAGGCTGTAGATGATGATGATGACATAGGATATTCAAACAAAACAATAGAGGTTAGGAATATTGCACCCACTAATCCTCGTGCTGAAATATGGATGGGTGGAAACAGAATGATACCTGATAGTAGGGGGGTCTACCTTGCTAATGAGGGAGACTTGTTGACCTTTGAAGGGTTTGCAGATGATTCTCAGAACGATTTGGGCACCCTATTGCACATATGGAATCCAGATGCAGAAAATAATCCAGATCTGGTTATCACTTATGAGGGGAGGAAAAGTACTGTAGAACATACATATCATACATCCGGATTGCACCTAGCAACTCTTCAGGTGGTAGATAATGATGGAGCTAGTACTGAGTCACTAATCGTCCCTATAGAAATACAGAATATTGACCCCCAGATTACCCCTCTTGCCCCTCCTCTTCCTGCGGCCGAGGACTCTGTTATTTCTCTGACAGTAAGTACTATTGATACCTCAGGAGACCTATTGACATTGAGGAATTGCTTTGACTTAGATCCTCTGACAAACTCTGATGATTCCGAGGGGTCCTCGGATGATTGCGACGTTGAATCACTGATACTGGAGAGATCCTGGCCCGACGCAACTACCGCTCCGACCATGATTGTGTTTCATGTGACCGATGACGATGGGAGTATGGCAATAGTCGAAATTCCAATTGATATAAGAAATGTTAATCCTGAGCCAAGAGCTTCCGTAAGTACGTTCTCTCCCACTGAAGGAGATGTGGTTTTCTTCAGTGCCAATGGGACAACTGATTCGTCCCATGACATGGAAATCCTGCTGTACAACTGGGATATGGACACATCGGTTGACAGTGATGGCGATGGGAATGCGGCGAATGACATTGACATCCAAGGGAAGTGGATTGAGTGGACATTCACTGGCTCGGGCAGTAGAACTGTCAGTATGACTGCTGTAGATGAAGGCCCGGGCTCCTCAATCACTCTTACAGTAATTGTCTCAGAAGCTCCATTCAGCCTAGGCGATTTCATGGCATCATATGGATTGTTAATCATAGTAATAGCCATCATTTCCATAGCTGGGGCAGTCTTTGTAATCAGGAATAGGCAGAGCGCTGTGAGATCTCTTGACCCACGGTTTGATCAGACTAGTAGATTGAAGAAGGTGTCCATGGATGATGCATTTGATGATCCTGAATATGACCCGTTCGATGATCAAAGTAGGAAGGATGGGCCAAAAGCCGTTTCTGAGGAATCGGATGAAAATCTGTCCGATAATAAGACAGATGGAGATGGCGATTCAGAATCGGTAGAAGTAATAATTCCTGACGATGTAAGCAGTATTCTGCTGGATTCGAAGGGATTGGATGAAGATGGGGCTCTCGAGGAAATTGAAGAAGAATCGCAGTCTGAGGATGACCTTTCGGAGAGCGTCGCTATGTCGCTAGAAGACGCTTTGGATGATGAAGATATAGAAGCACTCTTTGAGGAGTAGTGCTCGGGCGTCATGTGGCTAACCTGTTTAGACTACTTGGATTGCCTGATCCTTCGAAAGCAATAGCATCTAGCTCTAAGAGAAAAATAGTTTCCACTGATCCAGGGCCACAAGAGGGTGATCTTCATATTGACTTAGGCGAAATGAAGTGGTCAGAAAGAACGATGAGGCATACTCCGAGTGCATCTAGGAATGTAATTTATCTCAAACCGGATGGATTAAACAGGCTGTCTCTAGAGGGAATGTCGGTACCACTATCCAGGGGTTGTATGGTAATCGTAGACCTGGGCTCTCTGGCCCATATGCCTAGTCAGAAAGATGTCTGTAAGAGAAGAGTCCAAGAAATGTCTGAGCGGCTTGGACTACACGCCTTCGCAATAAATGAGGATGATTCGTTACTGATGGTACCGGGAGCGATGATGAGGGTGGATACGACAAAATATGAGCTTGGAATAGGCGGAAATGGTCAATTGTCCGAGTCTTGATTATCGGGTTCGAAGTCCACTGGGCCATCTTCCAACCAGGAGTCCAAATCTCCGGCGGCGACTTCCTCGGCTGCATGTGCGGTAAAATCTCTATAGATGGTCCACTTGAGTATGGTCTCTTCATCTTCTCCTCTCTTCCTTTTTCTCCTTATCGACTCATTAGCATAAGTCACACACCTTCTTAGGAATCTCTCAACCAAATCTCTTCTTTGATTCGCTTCCATAATCTCACTCAATCCCTAGATCCGCCATTAGCTGATCGACGTGCCCCTTTGTTCTGACCTTGTACCCCACCCATGACAGTTTGCCTTCTTGGGAAATAGCGAATGTTGACCTGAGAGTCCCCATGTATGTCTTTCCGTACATGCTCTTCTCCCTCCAAGTGCCGTACAAAGTATGCAACTCTGCATCTTCATCCACAATCAAGTCAAAAGGCAAACCGTGTTTATGAATAAATTTCTCATGTGATTTTGCTGGGTCGGTGGAAACCCCCACTACGGTCCAAGAGTTATTCGATATTCTACCAAAGTTATCCCTGAAATCGCAAGCTTGGGTGGTGCAACCAGGAGTGTTGTCTCGGGGGTAGAAGTAGAGAATAACACCCTTCCCAGAAGCTAATGTCTCTGAAAGGCTGAACTTAGAGCCATCTGTCAAGGATGCTTGAAAATCAGGTGCTTTTTCTCCGACTACTAATGTGGCTACTTCGCTCATGTTTCCCACTCTGCTACTAGGTTCTTCAAGGCTTTTCTCTGTCGATATGAGAATTCACTATGATACTGGTAGGGATTTTTGGAGGACTACTAAATCCAAATGGCTTGGAAAATGATGTTTTTCCGAATTTACCGAATTTAGAATCTGGAGTGTTTGCCTCAGCATGGAAAACTCTTGAGATTCCCCTGATTGAGTACCATTCTCTGCTCCCATCTCGAGCTATTCCATACGTACTTGAGCCAAAAATAGCCTTTCCGAAGAGGTTCTCTATGGAAGAGATGAACCACAGAGGCCTAGGGAACGGGAGAGGGAATGTCATGCCCCAAGACATAGAGACGTCCAGATAATCTGTTTCAATTGAGATTTTTTTTCCATTCCTATTAACGATAATTTCAGTAATTTTTACATCATCGAAATCATATAAGGATGAAACAAAATCAGCATGTTCAGAAGAGGGGGACAACAGGACTCTACTACCATCTGGTTTGGACCACATTATATTCGTGAATGGGCCCAAAGGTGATTCGATCCAGTCTCCAATAACCATGGAATCGCCACTTTCGAAACCTGATGACGTTATCCTACCGCGAAAAATCATCAATTTACTACCTGCCCTGTTTAATTCTCTTCTTTGTAGCCGCCCAAGAGCATATTGGACACTCTGAGAGGCTGTGACTTCTCGCAGGGCAATACTCCCTTCCAAAGTAGATTATTTGGAGATGCCTTCGATTCCATGTCTCCTTTGAGAAAACCTTCTTCAGATCTTTCTCGGTCTTGACTACGTTACTTCCATTGGAAAGGCCCCATCTCTCAGCTAGGCGGTGGATGTGAGTGTCGACCGGAAAGGCAGGAATCCCAAAAGCCTGAGACATTACCACACTGGCTGTTTTATGACCGACTCCTGCTAAAGACTCGAGGAATTCCCAATCGGGATATACCTCGCCCCCTGAATCAATAATCTGCTCGGCCATTCTCTTGAGATTCTTTGCCTTTGTTGGTGCCAAACCTATTTCTCTGATGAGAGAACGTATTTCTTCGACTTCCAATTTAGCCATTTTTTCTGGAGAGTCGGCGATTTTGAATAAGGATGGTGTAACTTCGTTCACCTTCTTATCTGTAGTTTGTGCGGATAGCATGACGGCGACCAACAGAGTGTAACTATCTTGATGATCCAACGGTATTGGTGTTTCTGGGTACAGTGTATCCAGTTGCTCGCCGATTCTCAGGGCCTTTTCAGATCTTTTCACTCTTCATCCACCCTACTGGACCTTGTTCCAAAAATGAATGCAATAAACATGCAAAACAAAGGGACTCCATAGCAAGGAAGAAACATCCATGTTTCCCACTCAGTTGCGTCTATGGATGCCCCTCTTACAGATGCAATGATCACATATGCAATGAAGCCCAGGATAAATGCAGGAAGGGCCGCAATCGAAGCTAGGCTTAACCCGCGCAGGACTCCCATACTTCCGCCTCATGACTCACCTTTGTTGAAGGTTCGTTATGTCCCATGAAGAAAACAAACCCCCCCAACCCTCACAAGTATTGACTCCTTAGGGAGTTCATGGCAGGTGGACTTGTTGAGATTGTCGAGACAATTTCATTGAGTATGTGCGGATTATCTGTCATACTTTGGATGTCAATCGGAACATTCTCCAGAAGTGATCGAGGAGAGGTTCTTGCTCAGAGAGCTATCGCAACTCTTTGTATAATTGCAGCGCTTCTGTTAACTTTATTCGATTTACTGGGAGGCGAACTATGGGGATCTGGTAACGTCGCACTTCCAATGGCACTGGTTGCAGTCGTAGTAGCGATATCTGCCTCGTTGAACTTGAAGGGGAAGGATGTTCAAGGAGAGGCTAATCCTCATCAAATTATGAAGATGAGGAAGGAAAATCGTTAGCTCTCTCCGCCTATCTTATCGTCTATGAAGGACCTCATGTATGCAGGTAGCTCTCCATTCACGAATATGACATCATTTACCTCATCTAGTTTCATCAGAGAATAATAGATTTGCATCGCTGTCATTGGTGTGGCACTGCATCCTGTACAACCCCCTTCAAGTGAAATAGAAATCACTCCTGCTGTTGTATCGATGACATTAACGACCCCATCATGGGCATCAAGAACCGCTTGAACTGGACCCACAGAATCTAGAATCAACTGCTTGTCTACCATGTCCGCCTCGTACCTCTGTACATACGGGGGGCTTTCAAGCAATCGCCTGTTCCGAGTGGCATGAGTCGTACTACCCGTGTACTCTTACTCGACCTTCTAGTTGAAAGATCTGAATTTGGGCACGGGGGAAACCAAGAGGTCATTCAACCGCTTGCAAGGAGAGGGGATGTCGATGTGTTTCTACTTACTCCCCATATGCAATCCAAAGAGGCAGGAGTCAGGGCGTTCGAAGAAGGGCTTTTTTTCATCGGAGAGAGAGATGTCCCCAATTGGGATAATGAATATGCGTTCTGGGGGAGTTGTGAGGTTCCAATGGAAGGAAATATTGCTAGGTTCTACAGAGTAGCTCTACCAGTCGGAAAGGAAGATTCGGAAATGGCAGAGTGGCTTGAGTCGGTAGAAGTAGATTCGGTAGTATGCTCTGGTTCACGGAGGAATGTCACAATGTGGGAAGATTGGATGGATAGCGCCTCTTCTCTAATGAGGGTTGCATCGACTTCTGGCACTCCGACACTCGGGATTTGTTTTGGTCACCAACTTCTGTGCAAATCCCTTGGTTCCGAGGTCATTAGAGCTGAGAGTATGTCAAGTGGGATATGGAATATGGAACTAAACCAAGAAGGAGAGGAAGATATCCTATTTGGATCAAGAGACGTTGGAGAAGTCGGTCCTGCTGTGGTTTACTCACATCAAGATCATGTAGTCACAATGCCTGAAAATTGTATTCTACTTGGTTCGGCCTCTCATAATGATATTACTGCAGTAAGAGTACTTGATGCTAAGGGGGGCAAGTTGCCTGCTTGGGGGGTACAGTTTCATCCAGAGGCCGCTAAGCATAGGATCGAGCGAGCATACGAATGGGGGCATATCAGCGAAGCTGAAATGATATCATTCCAGAGAGACCATGATGGAGCAGGAGTTCTCGAAGCCTTTGCCGATGTAGTTTTGAGACATGTGCCTTAGTCGTCTTCAATTAGGATTTTTTACGGCTTGAATTATAAGTAGGACTTTTGTCGCGGGACCGATACAGGTTGATACCATGATAGAAGGAGAGACACTAGGAACAATTGGAATGGCAGTGGGCGTATTCGGTCTACTTATCGCATTCATGCTATACAGGAAAGTTGATTCGATAGAGATAGAGAACAAGACAGTAGCTAAAATCACCGAACGTATTCAGGATGGGGCCATGGCCTTCATGGTCGCCGAGTACAGAATGCTGGCCGTGTTCATAGCTATAGTCGCGGCACTTTTGTTTGCTGGCGGGAGCTATAATGATGACTTAGGCATGGAGACAACAGTCGCATTCGTCATAGGTGCCCTGTGTAGTGGTGCCGCTGGATTCAGTGGCATGAAATCTGCTACCAGCGCTAATGGCAGAACAGCCCAAGCCGCTGCTAGCGGAGGTCAGGCAGCCGCACTAACAACTTCGTACAATGGAGGGGCTGTAATGGGTCTAGCAGTTGGCGGGCTAGGACTTTTCGGAATCTCACTGATGTTCTACTTCACGGAGACTGATTTCCTGACGGTGCCTAATATTGCTGGATTTGGAATGGGTGCTTCTTCTATTGCGCTTTTCGCTCGTGTAGGTGGAGGAATATACACTAAGGCCGCTGATGTTGGGGCCGATTTAGTAGGAAAGGTAGAGGCGGGAATTCCTGAAGACGATCCAAGAAATCCTGGTGTGATTGCAGATAACGTTGGAGATAACGTTGGAGATGTTGCGGGGATGGGTGCTGATATCTTCGAGTCTTTTGTTGGTTCGATAATAGCTGCTATGGTCATAGCATCTGCTAGTAGTGAGATGGATAATGAGTATCTGATGATTCCAATCTTACTAGCTATCGTAGGCTATCTAGCCTCAATCGTAGGTGTATTCTCCATCTCAGCCATGAAGAACATGGATGCTGGAGCCGCATTAAGGAATACTACATTCATAGGGGCTGGCCTATTCATAGGAGTTGGCTATCTCGCTCTTGATTACTATGAAATGGACACACAGGTCATATATGCAGTTGCGATTGGAAGCTTAGTAGGGATCCTCATTGGATTGGTCACAGAATACTACACTGGAATAGAACCTGTTTTTGGTTTCAAAGTTAAGGCGATACCCTACATTGGAGAGGCTTCGAAGACAGGAAGTGCAACCAATGCAATCGCTGGCCTAGCGGTTGGGATGGAATCTGTAATGATTCCTGTTTTGCTGATATCTGCTGGAATTTATGGTGCTAATGATGTAATGAATGGCGGGGATATGGGCCTTTATGGAATTGCAATGGCGGCAATGGGGATGCTAGGTACAGTGGGAGTTACAATGACTGTTGACGCATATGGCCCAGTTGCTGACAATGCTGGAGGAATCGCCGAGATGTCCGGGCTAGGAAAAGAAGTCAGAGACATCACAGACGGCCTTGATTCGATAGGAAATACCACTGCCGCGATAGGTAAAGGATTCGCTATCGGAAGCGCGGCTCTGACTGCATTGGCTCTTTTTGCCGCCTACAAAACGAGTGCGTCTCTAAGCGCTGCCGATCTTTCTCTAACTAATCCGGATGTGGTAATTGGACTCCTTATCGGAGGTGGGCTACCCTTTGTGGTAGCTGCTATGACCATGAAATCAGTAGGTAGAGCGGCTGAAGCTATGATAACTGAAATCCGACGTCAATTCAGGGAAATCGAGGGCCTTCTAGAGGGAAGGGAAGGCGTCGAGCCGGATAGCGCCACATGCGTGGATATTTCCACTCAAGCGGCCCTTAGGGAGATGATTATGCCTGGACTAATAGCAATTTCCAGCCCGGTCATAATTGGACTAGTTCTGGGCCCTGCCGCTCTAGGCGGTACACTGGCCGGCGCTACAGCTACTGGAGTTCTCATGGCACTATTCATGGCCAATGCAGGAGGAGCATGGGACAATGCAAAGAAGGCTATTGAGCAAGGAGAGATTGAGGGAGCCGAGAAGGGGGATGCCGCTCACTCAGCCGCAGTGGTTGGAGACACCATAGGAGATCCTTTCAAGGATACAAGTGGCCCTTCATTAAACATCCTAATCAAGCTGATGTCAATAGTATCTGTCGTTATTGCTGGATTGCTCTGATACCACAATGTAGCGTCAGTCTCTTGACTGTGACCCTCGACGGAGGGCTATGAGTAGGACTGTCGCGGTCAGCCTGACATGCCTGATGCTGACTTGCTTTCTTGCTGGATGTATCGAAACAGGAGACTCCGGTGGAACTAGTAGCTCTAATGATATTCCCTCTCCTGATTGGGAAATTGGAGATTGGTGGCTATACACATTCTCCACACCTGACTATAGTGACGATACTGCAAGACTAGTAGTTGCATCTGACTCGGAAGAGGGGGGTACTGCCTATATGCTAGCTATTTCTAGCGTTGGAGAGGCTAGGAGGCACGCCGTACTGAATCACAATCCTTTCTTGGGGAGAATAACTCATGAAAATCTGTCTACATTTGAAAACGGAGTCCCCCAACCTGTTCTCAACTTCCCCCTTAGTAAAGGGGCTTCTTGGGAGTTTGGTTTGTTCTCCATAGATTGGACAGCTAATATTATCTCAATAAGCGGAGGAGTTGCTGTAATCTCCGCAATTTCATCAGAGGGTTCAACCTTAGACTATGTCTATGATTCTAATTCTAGATTCTTCAAGTCTTTCATTTGGACAGACTCATCCGGAGTAGTTCAGCTAAGAATGATGCTAGCTGATGAGGGAACGTCTCACTCAGGAGACGTATATTTCGTCAGAGGTGGCGATCTGTACTCAAACATCTGGGATGAATCGGGTACGGATTTTGAGTTCCAGGATTCTTTTTTTGTTAGTGACCACCCCAACGACGGGGAGTGGGATGAGATGATTTACTTCTTAGATGCATCTTGTGGAGGGGGGAGCTCCAGCATTACACTGACTCTCAGGGACCATAGCTCGATTTCTGCTCTTGAAAGGGTGTGGGGGCCCGGGGCGAGTGAGTCAGGGACCCTAGGTACTATTCCCTACCCTTCTGAAGAGTACACCCTAACGGCAACATTCACCGGAGAGAGTTATCTGAGACTCATGTTCGCAGGTGGAATTACCCAATCTTGGAGTCTTTGAGGTGATTTGGTGAGTCAGGGGACACTCCTGATGATGCATGGAATGACTGGTACGGCCGACAAGATGGAGCCACTAGCGAGAAAGCTTGCACCCAATGGGTGGTCTGTATTGTGTCCTCAAGCAAGTATTGAGCACCCCTCTAGGGGCGGATATGCATGGTGGCTTTTCGGGGATGAAGTCAGTCCAGAGGAGTCGATGATTCAGATGGATGAGTCGATATCTGATATTCTGCAACTGATTCCAGAGGGTCCTGTAATTGTAGGTGGATTCTCCCAAGGCGGAGCTATGGCATCAGCATTGCTAGAAACCGAGGCGAGTGCCTCAATAGTCGGATTGGTACTGATAGCTACAAAGTCTGCTAGGGGCGATAAATTAAGAGACGCTCTTCCATTTCTCAAACCTCGACCGGTGATCTGGATGCATGGTGAGCGGGATCACCTTGTCCCAATAAATCTAGCAAGGGAACACGCAGAAATCTTCGATGATGCTGGGTGGCCTGTCGTCAGACTGGAGCATGAAAAGGGACACATGGTCAATCTCAATCAATTCGAGGAGATGCGCGAGCAAATCTCTAGGATTGCTGGCGTACCTCACAGGTAGTCGATCAAATGATCGGATCCTCCGACAAATATGGGTGGATCTTTCCTCAAATCAAAAACCACAGGTACCGTTCTGTGTCCTGTCTCAATGACGATCTTCTGCCTGAGTCCCTCATAGTGATCTAAATTGATTTCAGTATATGTGAGGTGATTGGCTTCCAGGGTTCGGGCGGCTCTGGTACAGTACGGACAAACTGTTTGACTGAAGAACAGAAAGTCCGTATTTGCGGACCTTAGGTGATCAAGCAGAGACGACATCTGGTTCGCCTTCCTCCCACCACGTCTCGGGAGTTTCTCCTAAGTCCCCCCCATAATTCTCATCTTCATCATCACCTAGTCTTCCTTCCAAAACCCTATCGCATTCGTCTGGATCGATGAATACTAGGAAAATCACAGTCATTAGAGTGAGTGCCGCGCCAAGATATAATGCTGAAATGTAATCCATGATTTCAATTGCCTTACCGGTCAGGCTTAGCGCGATGACCCCTGATAGATTGAACATCGACATGTATGCTGTGAATTGGGTCCCTCCAGCCTTACTGTAGGTTAGTCGCATAGATACAGATATTATTGAAATCCATGCTAATCCATTGATTATCGCCCTCGCACAGAGATATGCTGTCATGACTGTAGTATTGCCCCAATAATCCTGCATAAGTGCGAGGCCTGCGTTTGCTAGTGCTAGAAGTGTGAAGCCTATCATAGCTACCTCCCTAACGCCGAATCGATCTCCCAAGAATCCCCCTATCAGTTGACCTGCCATCAGGAAGGCTATCACAAATCCACCCATCACGGCGCTATATTTCGACATAGACCAGCCAGCTTCATTGATGAAGATATCCAGTACTATGGGATCCACAAACAAGTATAATTCTGAAAGAAGACAAAGGAAAATAAGTAGGAATGAAGACCTGAGGGAGAATCCCTTCACAATATTGTATGATGTAATAGCTGGACCCCTCATTACATTGGCCAATGGATTTGGCACTGTCGGTAAACTAAACCCTAGTTTCTGGGATAATTGCATGAATAAAACCAGAGAGATTGCAACTACACTAAAGTCGACTATGTCCATAAACAAAATAGGACGATTTCGCCAGTCTGCCTCTACTAATACGCCTCCGATATAGACCACCATACCTAGGAGTATGAGAGTTAAGGAAATCCAGAGAGTAGCTGCGGACAATGTGATGCGTTGGGATATCAAATTCTTGGCTGTCCAATGGGCGGCCCGATATTGATCATCCTCTTCGTTCTCTGGCCATGGTAATTCTAATTCGGAGGACTCGTCATCTTCTGCTTCATCGGAATCATGTTCGTTGGCACTCCAAAGACTGGACCTCCTAGAATTGCTCCAAGGGAAGAGTTTGTCACCCGGTCTTTCTCTAAGGAACAAAGGAAGTGCCATGATCAATATCAATAGTGGCAATTGAATTATCACAGCTGATTTGATTCCGAACTTAGTTGCCATAATTCCGAGAATTGCTCCACCCAGGATATATCCTGCTCTCTTCGCGGCGAACATGAATCCGTTCGCTTTTGCAACTTCGTCTGGCTGAAGGACATCTACAGCTAATGCGTCAACACCGACATCTTGGAGAGAAGAGAAGAGATTGTGCACGAATAGTAAGAGTGTCACTAGTTGTATCGATTCAGCCAGGTTAGAGACGAAGAGTAGGGCCCCTAATGTGACTACCATACCTGTTTGTGCGAATAGAATCCAAGGCCTCCTTCTGCCGTATGAGGGCGCCTGTATACCGTCAACCATAGGCCCCCATACGAATTTGAATGTCCAAGGAAGGGCTATCGCCGCCCAAAGTGCCGCTATATCAACAGGACTTACATCGTTAACGGCCAAAAATGCAGGGAATGCGACATATGTGAATCCTTGTGGAAGTCCCTGGGCAGTGTATAGAATAGAGAGCGATACGTACCTTCTGAACTGGTTCTCGGACAATGACTCTCCATCTTTCCAAGCTCCGATAGCCGACTTTGCGTAATCGGGATATAGCATCGGATTGGCAATCCTTAGGCCATCAATTATTCCGGACGTAGATGGCTTGTATTCTGAGAAATTGATTTTCCTATCCCATCTTTCTCTCAGCGCAATGAATGAGATTAGCACCACGGCACACAAAAACGGGAATAAGAACACGGAGAGGCCGAATTGCATCATATCTCCAGACATTGCATCGGAAGCTTCGCCATCAACCAGAATGACCCTCCTTGCGTCTACTGGAGAAATACTGTCTTCACTAACTACCAGTCTAGCATATATCGTGGAATTTCCAGATTCTGCATGGGAGTCAAGCTTTACTCTCCACTGACTCCAATCTCCCTTGAGATCAGCCGCACCTTGCCATTCTCCGCCCCCCACTCTGACTTCTACAATCCCCATTCCGGGAGCGACTCCAGAAGCTGTTCCTGAGACGTATGACTGGTTCCCAATTTCTTGCAATGTCTCTAGATTCATACTGACATTTAGCGACCTATCAATACTCCCAGCGGCCTCTACGAAGGCTAGTGGATCTGCCTGCCCATAACCAAACTCGTTGTCTGGACGCGTCTCTAAGATACTACAGTCATTGAATCCAGGGTCGTCGAGAAGTTGCAAATCTCTCTCAATAGAATGAGCTGAAATGATATCTTTGAATTCAGCGGGAGTGATATCCGGATTTGCCTCCACCATCAATGCCGCGATTCCCGCCATTAGTGGCGTAGCCATACTCGTTCCCGACTTACTGGTATAACCGTCACTTGACGCCGCATCGGGTGCCATGATATTCGACCCTATAGTTGCAACATCTGGCTTCACTCTCCCATCAGAGGTATAGCCTCGACTACTGTAAATGGCCAGTCCTAGATCTTTATCGAGGCTTGCAACGGTAACTGGAAGTTGAGCATCTCCGGGACTGTCTATGGTATTACAACCAGCAAAGGTGGCTCCTCCAAACTCATTACCAGCAGACAGAGTGGTAATTATTCCAGCTTCTACGACAGCGTCCATCTGCCTACTCCAAGCCGAGTCTCCGTTGTTATCGAAGTGGACCTCTAACTGTTGCTCACCGAGAGATGAGGTGACGATATCGATTCCGTATTTGTCCTTATTTTCAATAGCCCACTGAGCTCCTTGGATAACGTCCTCGATATCTCCATCACAGCATGCGAGGATGTTTATCAGAAACGCTCCGGGCGCGGCTCCAACATACTTCTGGCCCGTGGTTGGATCGGATTGGCCGCCTCCTGTTCCTACTGCAATACCAGCAACATGACTACCGTGAGTTCCTGAATCATAAGATGTTGAAGGGTCTTGTTCGGCATCCATCAAGACTGCATCATAGAATGCTATTATCTTCGGGTCGCAATCAACAAAGATTGGGTTCGGATTGAGGGGATCTGGGTCGGGTTGCTCGCATCCGGTTGTAAAAGGCTCATCATCCATGTCATTTAGGCCCTCATGGTCGCCTCTAACACCAGTATCCAAAACAGCTACTACTGACCCTGTGCCGTCAAACCCGAAGTCGTTCCAAACCTGATCGACTCCCATATTAGGAACTGCTTCGTTCATGTGAGGCTCTGCCAAACCAAGATCTTCCACCATAACTACCCCGGGGAGAGAACGAATTCCATCTGGGGAAAGTATGGTTTCGAAGGGAGCGGTTGCCGAAACGGTATCGAGATACTTGGGACGGAATGTAACTTCGACTCCTAATCTTTCCAGTTCCTCAACGTCGGCGTCGGAAGGATGGTGGTCATAATCGACAAAAATCCTGGCACTTCCCAATTCGGCTCTCTTCCACCAATCTTGTTGAGTTTGCTGAGGTTGCTCGAGTAGCCATTCAAGCCTATCATCCAGAGAATTATCATCCTTGTCTCTGCTCCAGTGGGACCACCAGTTTGCATGTAGTTCAGATTCAACACTTTCCACCCAAACTCCATCAGCGTCTAAGCCTCCCTTTCCACCTTGGATGGGTTGAAGATTGGAAGATGCCAATGGCAACAACATTAGCAAGATGATGAATGATGCGGTGGCTGCGCTACGTCCTGCCATGGAGTTGGCCCGTACTGGTTACGTTTAGGGGTTCGGACTAGAATATTACAACTAAACTTTGAATTACACGCTCTGGAGATTAGGAATTTTTAACCGATACATGCTGAAGGAGATGGTTCGACCGAAAATAAGTGGTATGTGTGGCCCCTCCGATAGTCATGGGCAAGGGCATAGCTGAGGCGATTAAAGCATTCTCTCTGGGAGAACCTGTGATGATTTTTGACTCGGATTTTAGAGAACGAGAAACTGATCTTCTTTGGCCCGCGGCCAAGGCAACTCCAGAGATTATGAGGAGACTGCGGAAAGATTGTGGGGGTTTACTGTTCTTGGCTATTGGTGATGAAGTGGGCGAGAAGTTTGGTCTTCCTTGGCTTCAGGACCTCCATTCCACTCCTTCTATAGTCTCAGAAAATCCAGTTCTCGGACAACTGATTACTAACGATCTCCAATATGACAGTAGATCGGCATTTACTCTATCCCTGAATCATAGGAAAACATACACTGGAATTACTGATAGGGACAGGGCCTTAACGACAAGGAGATTTGGAGAGCTGGCTGGGGAAATGCATGATCGCTCAAACTCCGAAGCCATGGAGGCTTTGGGTGAGGAATTCAGAACACCGGGGCATATTCCACTTTGTAGAGAATCTCCTGGTGGGCTTTCGAAGAGACAGGGGCATACCGAATTAGCAGTAGCCATAGCCAGACTGTCGGGAAATATTCCGTGTACGATAGGTGCAGAGATGCTTGATCCGGAAGGAGATGGAGCGTTATCCTTGCAAGATGCAAGAAAATATGCAGAAGAGCATGGAATTCCTATGATTACTGGGAAGGATATCTTAGAATCTATGGATATGGCATGAAGCAAAGACTTGAGTTTGAATAGTGAGGGCGGGAGATATGGTCAGAGTCATGGCAGTCGGCGTTTTCGATCTCCTTCACGCTGGACATCTGCACTACCTAGAACAGGCCAAGTCTCTTGGAAACGAGCTAGTAGTTGTGGTCGCCCATGATGATACTGTGAGATCGCAGAAGCATGAGCCGGTGACCAGCCAAGAACTCCGATGTAGAATGGTTGAAGGGCTGAAGCCAGTAGATGAGGCAATAGTTGGGAACTCCCCCGGGACTCCTATTTTTGATATTCTAAATGTTGTAAAGCCTGATGTAATCGCTCTGGGCTATGATCAGAAGCATTCGATAGACTCAATCAGATCTGGTCTCGATGAACACGGATTTTCCGATGTAAAATTGACAAGGGTCGAGGGATTATCTGATGATCTCGACGGAACTCGTAAGATTATTGCAAGAATTCTTGACCTCTGGCCTAATTCAGAAGGTGGCCCTTACGAGGAAGATTAGGATGTTCACCGGCATAGTATCAGGCTTCACTTCCGTCAAAGGTGTAGAGGATAGAGGAAGTTTTTGGTCCATGAGCGTGGATCTTGGAAGGTTCAAAGAAGACCTGGAAATAGGTGCAAGCGTATCGATCGATGGAGTTTGTCTTACTGTAGTGTCGATTGATTCTGATGATGTTTATTTTGATATAATCGAAGAGACCCTCAATCGGACTACCTTGGGAAATGTCGGAGTTGGCGATTACGTAAATGTAGAGAGGTCTTTGAGAGTTGGGGATGAGCTAGGCGGACATATCCTATCTGGCCATGTAATGACTACTGCTAAGATAATAGAAAAAGTTGAGAATGAAGGATCTATTGATTTACTGATTGAGAATAAGGAAGAGTTCTCAGACTATATCCTAGAGAAAGGATATGTTGCAATTGATGGAATGTCACTAACAATAGGGGAAGTATCAGAGGAGTGGTTTTCTCTGCATATAATTCCTGAAACACTACGTGTAACTACCATTGAATCAAAATCAGAGGGAGACAGGGTGAATATCGAGATAGATTCTAGAACACAGGCAATTGTTGACACAATCAGGAAGATGGGGGTTTCATCATGAGCGGGAAGATTGCAATTGTATGTGGGTCGTTCCATCAATCAGAAGTTCAGAGGATGCTAGAATGGGCATCCAATGAAGCAAGTAAGAATGGGCTTACAGTTGAGGAGGTTGTGTGGGTACCGGGAGCTATGGAAGTACCGCTAGCGCTCGATCGATTGTTGTCTAGAGATGACATCGAGGCGGCGGCCTGTCTTGGAATCATCGAGAAGGGTCAAACTCAACATGGACTAGCTATGGGTCAGGCCGTGATCAAATCAATTGTTGAGCTTCAGATTATTCATGAGAAGCCCGTAGGACTAGGTATAATCGGCCCTGGGGCAGAGCCGGAGCACATTGAACCAAGACTAGAGCCTCATGCTAGGGCCGCCATAAGTGCAGTTTGTGCCATGATTGAGTGATTATTAGAGAGGCATAGTTGAAGGACGTCCCCCCATTGGGGTATTCGTGACAGGTGTAGTACGTAAGGTGATAATAATTGGTTCGGGGCCTGCTGGATACACAGCAGGACTGTATTCCGCTAGGGCTCTATTGGAGCCACTAATGTTTGCAGGATACATGTCAGGGGGGCAGTTAATGCTGACCTCTGATATTGAAAATTTTCCAGGATACCCTCAGGGAATTGGGGGTCCTGAGATGATGATGGAATTACGCGAGCAGGCTGAGAGATTCGGTCTAGAGGTACAAGACAAGAATGTTGAGAGGGTTGACCTCAATAGCAGGCCTTATGGCGTCTGGGTTGAAGGAGAAGAGTACAGAGCTGAATCGATAATTATCTGTACGGGGGCTGAATCAATATGGCTTGGGGTCGAGGGCGAAGAAGCTCAGAAGGGTAGAGGGATTTCCACTTGTGCAACATGCGATGGTGCGTTCTTCAAAGATGAAGAGGTAATCGTTGTTGGAGGAGGAGACTCTGCCATGGAAGAAGCCACTTTCCTCACTAGATTTGCCAAAAAGGTCACTATTGTCCACCGTAGAGATGTTTTTAGAGCTTCCAAAGTAATGTATGAAAGAGCTGTAAATCATGAGAAGATAGAGATAAAGACGTTCAAGAATGTGAGTTCTTGGCTTTCAGACGAGAATGGGCTTACTGGAGCTGTTTTAGAGGATTCCAGAGATGGCAGTAAAGAAAATATTGACTGTACGGGGGCTTTCATTGCCATTGGCCATAAGCCAATTACAAAATTCCTAGAAGGGCAACTAGAGACGGATTCTAGTGGCTATATTTTGCATAAGGAAAATACCATGACTAGTAAAGAGGGCGTCTTTGCGGCGGGAGATGTAGTTGATACCAGATATCGTCAGGCGATTACTGCTGCTGGAATGGGTTGCCAGGCGGCGATTGATGCGGAGAAGTGGCTGGAAAGCCAGCATTGATTTTTTTGGAGGATAAGGAAAATGTCCTTCTTGCCTACGGGACATGATATGAAACATGGACTTTCGGAAGAGGATCGTCGAAGATATGCTAGACATTTGGCACTCCCGAGTGTCGGTGAAGAAGGCCAGATTAGGCTACTCAATTCATCTGTTCTAGTAGTCGGGGCGGGTGGCCTGGGCTCTCCTGCAATGATGTATCTGGCAGCCGCCGGGGTTGGTAGGATTGGGATAATGGACAATGATAACGTGGAAGAATCTAATCTCCAAAGACAGATCATCCATTCCACCTCCTCAATTGGAGAAGCTAAAGCATATTCTGCAGCAGAGAGAATCGGTTCACTAAATCCGGGAATAGAGGTGACTCCCATAGTGGACAGATTGGATGAGAGTAATGCTAAGTCCGTAATTGAGGACTATGATATTGTCATAGATGGAACTGATAATTTTGCCTCTAGGTATCTTATTGGAGATGTTTGTGAAATATTGGGTAAGACATGGGTATTCGGCAGTATTCATCGATTCGAAGGTCAGGTATCAACATTCAATTTTGAGAATGGACCCAACTACAGGGATCTTTTTCCTGAGTCCCCTCCTCCTGAATTAGCTCCAAATTGTTCTGAAGCAGGGGTTCTTGGAGTACTTCCAGGGATTGTTGGAACTATTCAGGCTACTGAAGCTATCAAAGTGATACTTGGGATTGGGGACGTCCTGAGTGGCAAGCTTCTGACAATAGATTCTCTAACAATGATTACTAGGGTCCTGTCATTCGGTTCAGACTCGGGAAGGAGCCGTGGCTCTGGAATTGGAAAGGAAGGAAAGTCTGTGAAGTCTGTATCGCCAGTAGAATTTGTTAGGCTAAAAAATGAGGGGTGGAACCCATTCCTTCTCGATGTTAGATCTGAATCTGAGGAGTCGATTACATCGATAGAGGGCACTGATCTGAGAATCACACATACATCAGTACCAGCGAGGTATGAAGAGATTCCCGCAGACAGGGATATCGTGGTATACTGCAGAACGGGCGGTAGATCGGGTGCAGTAGTAAGGTTTCTCAACCAATCAGGATACAATCCTGAACGGGTTTTGAATTTGGAAGGAGGAGTTCATCTCTGGTCTGATACAGTTGATTCTTCAATTGTTAAGTATTAAATATGGTTTTAATTATTTCAGTACAACGTTTTTTTGTGGTATTTTGAATAAAATAGTATGATTTTTTTAAGGATATATTAAAAATATCATGAATTGTGGTAAAAATATAGTCAGTAAAACGAATAATTGTTGTACTAAATACTCATCGGAGTATCATGTCTGGACGTCAGGGGATATGGAAGTGCCCAAATTGTGGAAAGCATCAGGTGTGGAAAGTGAGAAGTTCCTCGACGACCAAACTAGATAGAAAATGTATAGAATGTGCCAATAGAGTAAGGGTTACTCTGGACCGATCTTCCACAGGTCAAGGAAGGAAAGAATCTGTTGAAATATGGGAAAGATCGAATAAATTAGCAGAAGAGGAGCTGAATAGGGAAATAGATGTACGAAACTCTCAAGGAGATACTAAGTTATCAAATAAAGATATTGGGGCTCGGAAAGTTCATGCTCAATCTGGATTGTCACAAATTTTTGCCGAAAAATGGAAGCCTTTGGAAGGGCTGCATTTTCCCAGTAAAGTAGACTCTAAACTGATTCGTTCAGAGCTTCTTAGATTCGTTTCAGAGAGGAATGAGGGTTATTTGGACTTAGTTGCAGAATGTTGGGACGCCATGGATAAGCCGTCTCTATTTGGAGGCCTTGACTTCCATGAATTCTGTATCAGGTTCGAGGAACGAATGCTTGAAAATCTTTCTCAGCGGATTCTAGAGCCACGTTTGATTGACATCAGAGAGATGGAAGTAATGCCTAGGAGAAAGGGCGCCGCCCATATCGGCAGAAGATCGATAAGACTGGGGCTAGATCTCAGAATTTGCTTACGTAGAATTGCATATTATCACTCCATAACAATCGAACAGCGAATGGATTGGCAGAGGTGGATGCTAAGAACTAGGATAGTCGATGAACATCTAAAAGATCTATTTACCAATGGACTGGAATCCCAAGATGGCAGTAAGTTCACAGGTAAGGGATTCAGGTCGACATGGCAAGAAGGGGTCGTTGCATGTGCATCAGCGATGACTAGAGCGGTGGACCTATCAAGTTCGGAAGTAGACTATGCTGATGTGATCGCCCCAATGATTCGAGATACTGGATTAGCCATGGCAATGGGGCAGACCCCTACGGAGGTCTTTGCGGCGCAGATGGGCAAGGCAGAGTCTTACATGGACGGAGGAAACCCCGGATCAGGTGGGAGGGACCTCCATATTGGAAATTGGGAGAAGAGGGTATTGCCCCCCACTGCCCCTCTGCCGACTGCCAGTGCGACCACTACTGGAATCGCTCTAGCGGCTCAAAGACTTGGTGTTTCTCGTTTTCATTTGGCTCCTGTCGGCGAAGGGTGCAGTAGCAGTGGAGAATTCTGGGAGGCGATGAATCTTGCCGGTACCCGGGGTCTGCCAATATGTTACATGATCCAGAATAATCAGATAGCCTTGGATACATTTGTTGTTGGACAGTCAGGTGCAGAGACTTTTGGAGATAAGGGAGCCGCGATGGGGATTCCATCATGGACCATTGATGGTTCTGATCCCGGTCAATTCTACGCATCTACGGCAGTGGCCAGAGAGATCGCACTATCAGGAGGAGGGTCCACCTTGATCCATGTTGAAACAATGAGAGGATGCGGACATGCTCATCACCACGATGACCTATATCTTGGTTCAGCCACTGGAACTCCCCCTGGTTATGTAGACAGGGAACTACTAGAATATTGGTCTGAGAAGGACCCGGTTCCCAATCATCATGAGTTACTGATTAGGAACGGCTGTGATGAGAAATTACTAGCCACGATGGAGGCAGATGAGAGGCAGATGGTCGATAATTGCAGAGATGAGTTGGAGTCGATGCCTTGGCCGGAGGGCCATTCTGTGGGAGAAGGAGTGACTAGCATGACTGATGCCCGGAGCCACTCGCAGCAAATCAGTGACTTGAATAAACAAGCTTCGATTTCTGAACCCCCCCTAAGTCCCGGCGAAGAGTCTTTGATTTTTTCAGAGGCCTCAAACTCTTGGACATTTAGCAGATCTATTCAAAATGCAATGGTAGAGATTGCTGAGTCATATGGGCATGAAGTCGTATTCATGGGCGAGGATATGGAAATAGCGGGTGCCTTCGGAATGAATCTACCTCTCAAAGCTAGGGGGCATGAGGATAAACTTCTGGATATGCCCCTATCGGAAGCGATCATAATCCACTCAGCGACCGGAGCCGCTTTGGGCGGGATGAGACCTGTTGCAGAAATCCAATTTGGTGGCTTCGCTGCATTGGCCATGAATCCTCTGATCAATAATGCGGCTCAGTTGAGGTGGAGGTGGGGAGCTGAAGTTCCATTGACCGTAAGAATCCCATTAGGAGCCAAAACAAGAAGTGGGCCATTTCATGCGAACATGATCGAATCTTGGTTTACCAACGATCCTGGCCTAGTCATAGCTTTCCCAAGTAATCCTCAAGATGCATATGATCTCATGATAGAGGGACATTCAATTCCCGATCCGGTTCTCTTCTTGGAACATATAGGACTGTACGGCCTCAGAGGAGGGAAAACTGGTTGGGGGAATTCGATTAATCAGATAGTTGATACTGAATCGGTCAAGGAAAGATTGTCATCGGGTAAGCTGACAATAGGAAAGGCCAGTATCATCAGGGGAGGCACTGACCTGACGATTATCACCTGGGGGGCGATGGTTCATGTGGCGCTGGAGGCCGCTAGACATGCTTCTGACGAAGGATTTGAGATAGAAGTAGTAGATTTGAGAACAATTCAGCCTTTCGATGAGAGGACTTGTATCGAATCTGTGAATAGGACTGGTAGGATGATTGTTCTACAAGAAGCTCAATGGACTGGAGGGTTCGGTCATACGATAAGTAGCAGAGTCATAGAGCAGTCTTTTTGGAGTCTTGAATGCGCACCCGTGGTAATAGGTGCCCTAGACACTCCAGTACCTTTTTCACCCTCTCTCGAAGACCACACTGTTCCCACTGTTGATTTGGTATTAAGGCACATAATCAGATCATGCAGTTGAACGGGTTTGATTGGAAACGGTCATGAGTGTAATTGGTACGCGGTAACCATGGATTGGGTGCTAGTCATAGCCGGGTTCATCCTCTTGATGACTGGAGGGGAGGTCGTAGTACAGGGGGCGATTGTGATAGCTAAGAGAATGCGAGTTCCCCCTCTACTGATAGGATTCACCATAGTTGCCGTAGGAACATCTCTTCCAGAATTGGCTGTCTCTCTTGAGGCGGTTGCTGGAAATCGGCCGGACTTGGCGGTTGGCGGGGTAATGGGGTCGAATGTTGCCAATGTGATGCTTGTTCTTGGTACAGCTTCAATGCTAGGTGCGGCTAGCGACCCGGGAATAGGAGTTAGAAGAGATGCCATGGCAATGATGTTCGCCTCAATGATGCTCCTAGGAGCTGTTTACTTGGGAGACATCAGTAGGACTTTTGGCGGATTGATGCTGATTTGTTTAGTTGGCTATTATGCATACTCATACCTCAACACTAAGGAGGAGGAGTCGGAAATTGAAGATAGTTGGGTGCCTGACAATATTATGATAGCAGTCTTAGTGACTGCCATAGGAGGAGTACTGATTTGGAAGGGAGCAGATTTACTGATTGAAGGAGCTACGGGTATCGCCTCAAGTATGGGAATTTCTGAGGCAATTATCGGACTTTCCGTAGTTGCATTAGGCACATCGCTTCCAGAACTAGCGGTAACCATTGTAGCTGGATTAAGAGGCCAGGGTGGCGTTGCAGTAGGCAATGTATTGGGATCCAATATGATGAATATTCTTGGGATATTAGGCGTAACAGCTCTGATAGGAGGGGGGATTTCTGTGAATCCAGGATTTGCAGAAAGGGACATATGGGTAATGATACTTACTTCTGGACTGGTCGCGGCAATGCTACTTGATGACAGAGAGATTGGCCGGAGGACCGGTTTTTCTATGGTTGCTGGATATATTTTGTACATGGCGTACCTCTACCTCTAAGACTGGTCACCCAGTCCAGTGCTCATGGTCGACTTCGTTTTGAGTGAGGAGCAACGTATGCTTCAGCAACTTGCAAGAGATTTTGCCGAGGATGAAATTAAGCCTAATGCGGGCAAATGGGATAGCAATAGTCAGTTTCCAAGGGATTCCATAAAGAAAGCCAGTGATTCTGGCCTTTTGACTCTTAAAATTCCAGAAAAATACGGAGGAGGAGGAATGGGTTCCTTTGAGGAAGTTTTAGTCTGTGAGGAATTTGGTGCTGGGGACCCCGGTTTTGCCACAGCCTGCGGTAGCACAATGTTGGCATCATATCCTATTCTAACTGGAGGCACAGAAGACCAGAAGGAAAGGTACATGACAAAGGTTTCAGAAGGTTGCATCGCATCATATTGCGTTACTGAGCCGGGAGCTGGGAGTGATGTTCAATCCATACAGACAGAAGCAACCAAAGATGGTGATGATTACATCATAAATGGTAGCAAGATGTGGATTACTGGGGCGGGATATGCCGACTGGTTCTTCGTTCTGGCTTACACTGACAAAAAGGCGGGATACCGTGGAATGAGTGGATTCATTGTCGATTCTTCTTCTCCTGGAATAGAGCTGGGTAAGAAAGAAGAAAATATGGGACAGAGGTGCTCTGATACTAGATCCGTAACTTTCAACAATGTCAGAGTACCTGCGGATAATCTTGTGGGCGAAGAAGAGAACGGGGGCTGGATGAATGCAATGAAGGCTTTCGACCTATCTCGGCCAACAATCTCGGCTCATGCCGTGGGAAATGCCAGAGGTGCATTAGAAGAGTCTATTGAATACTCAATTGACAGGAGTGCTTTTGGTAAGCCCATCTTTAAGCATCAGGCAATATCATTCATGTTAGCTGATATGGCCACCAAAGTAGAGGCGGCTAGACTACTGACTTGGAAGGCGGCTTTGAAGTGCGACTCGGGAGAGAGAAACACACTCGAAGCGGCCCATGCGAAGAGATTCGCAGCCGATATGGCCATGGAAGTTACTACTGATGCTGTCCAGATTTTTGGAGGGTACGGATACTCTGAAGAGTACCCGGTGGCGCGGAGGATGAGGGGTGCCAAGGTCGTACAAATCTTTGAAGGATCCAGTCAGATTCAGAGACTAATAATTGGAAGAGAGATGATTCGTGAGAAATAGTGTGGGTCCGGAAATTGGTTGCGTCATACTAGCCGCGGGCAGGAGTAGTAGGCTTGGAAGGCCTAAGTCTCTCATCGAAGTAGAAGGGGTATCGTTGATCTCATGGGTATTATCTAGGTTGAATAGATTAGGACTTAGTCCGATAGTGGTGACAAGGAGGGATCTAGTAGAGAAAATTACAGACTCTGTTGGGAATGTAGAAATCATCGTTAATGAGCAACCAGAACTTGGTAGAACCGGTTCTGTAAAGAAAGGATTGGAACGCCTTAAGGAAAGAATCAGTGGCGATATGAAAATCCTTATTGTTCCTGTGGATAGACCTGGTTTCTCCATGTCCACTATTGAGTTACTAGTTTCCTCTGAATCCAGTTCGTGCCCATCTAAGGATGGCAGGGGAGGACATCCCTTGATTGTAGACAATTATGATATTAATAGGATTCTAGAGGCCCCTTCTGACGCTCCGCTGAATAGTATAATTAATCCTAACAGAATAGTTGTTAAGGACGAATATCTTCATTTGAATATCGACACTCAGAAGGATGTAGATGAGTTTCTCAGGGTTGCAGACTTTCTGTCAGAGAAGGATACTCGCCCATAGCCCATAGGAAAATTAAGCCAACTAGAATGGCTGGCAAGGTAGTGTGAATTGTGGCCCAAATTGAGGCCACTTTATGCCGAACTAGCAATGGAAACAATGCATCGCCATCTTGGGAAATGGCATTTGCAACCAAAGCTGGAAATGAAATTATTCCCTCGACGTAGGCCGATATGGCGATTATCTGTGGACCACAGCCTGGGACTAAGCCGACTGCGGCCGCTATCGCAACGGCTCCAACTCCTGCTCCATGATTCGAAAGATCATCTTCAGAAATTCCAGACAGGATCATTCCGAATTCGAATACAAGGTAAGCTATTACGACCCAGAAAGTTACGAAAGCGGTCTCAGATGCTGCATGTACCAAAGTCTCATCAAAAGAGTTTAATTTATCCCCTATTGTGGCTTCTGTATCATCTCGGATGAAATTCTTGGAAGAAATGTATAGAATTATAGACAGCAGAGTTCCAGTAAATCCTACCCAAGTTACAATGCCATCACGGGTAGTCGGATCCCAAACTAGCTCGGCAGAATATTCTGGGTCCTGTGCGTACCAGATCAGTAGGAGAATAGCCAGGCAGAATCCTACAGCAGTTACTACCCACCAAGCTCTGTACCCTTGATGTAGTACTCTGTAGCCAAATCCATCTGGAACCTCTCTTGGCATTTCCTGAATTATCTCATTATCTTGATTCGAATCGGATATCTCTTGGGCCACTGATACATTAGAATTAGGCCATATAATTCCAAGTGGAGAGGAGGGCGTAACTGCCAATCTATCCACTGCGAATCCCCATATTACGGCAACTGTAAACGATGTCAGATGTACCACAATCACTGGAGCTAGGAAAGAAATGTCCTGAAAGACTGCGCCTATTAGGACGAATGCCGCGTCACCTAATGTTGCTATTAGCGTCGCAATTACTGTACCATAGGTAACATATCCTCTTGTATACATAGGCATGACAATTATTGCCCCCCCACAACCAGGAGTAAGTCCCATGATGGCTCCAATGAGTGGTTGTATTGTCTTATTTTGGCGTATCCAATCCACGAATTTACCAGCAGTGACGTATTGTAGCCAGCTGAATAGTAGGACCATTACTGCCACAAAAACTGTAACTGCCAAGAAGGCGTCACGCATTGAGAGTACAATTACTTCTGAGGCTTCGTCAAGAGTGATTCTTGAGGCCACATATGACCGGTGAGGTCGTCCGAATATCAAACTTAGCTAGAGGTTTTTATGATTATGACCCCTGATTAGTTCAACGAAGAGGCTTTCGCGAACATATTCTAGTTCTGATCTCAAGAGCACAAGCCCAAAGTGCTCAACCGGTTTCCCAGAGTCGTGTCGCGAGCTGTTCTTTCCTGGGTGGTAGAGAGACTTGATGCTGGGGAGAGAGTAGCAATAGCATCTGTCATTGAAGCCATGGGAAGTATTCCTGGCAAGCCGGGAGCTAAACTGGCTGTCTCTTCTTCGGGAGAAAAATTCGGGACTGTTGGAGGAGCTGGCCTTGAGCTCAGGATAGAGTCAGACCTCAGAAAAATGCTATCTAAACCAAAGTCTGAGATGAGAAAGAAAGGTGGCAAAATTGAGACTTACGTACTATACAAGGATGGGAAAGGAAAAGAAGTTGTAGCCCTTGATAGTCTATGCGGAGGTCGGCTGAAAGTGTCTTTGGAAGTAATTCAACCGGTTCCCCATGTACTGATTGCTGGAGGGGGGCATGTCGGCAAATGTGTCTCAATTGTGTGTGACACACTGGGGTGGCAGCACAGTGTTTTTGACGTCAGGAGCGCTTTCTCAAATCAGGAGAGATATCCCTCTGCAACTGAGATAATATCATGCTCCGTTGTAGATTTCCTAAAGATAGAAAATTCTCCCTCAATAGACAGATTCTCGGATATTCTGATACTTGGGCACGATTGGTCAGTAGATCAGGAGCTCCTAATAGGGCTACTTGGAATGTCCCCCGAGAATCTCAGGATCGGAGTCATTGGATCAAAAACCAAATGGAAAGGTTTTGTCAGTGCGGCCATGGAATCAGGGATAAATGAAAATGACTTGTCCAAGGCCCGGTGTCCAATCGGATTGGACATTGGTGCCGATACTCCTGAGGAGATAGCCGTTGCGATATGTGCTGAAATTCTATCGATGGAAAGAGACGCCTAATAGACGAAGACTGAAATTAGTCCCCCCTGACCGAATGATGTGCGAGTAACCGGCGTCGGGATCATGCTATTGTTATTGATGCCGCTATTTAGTGGATGTATTCTTTGGGATGATCCTGTTACGATTACCGAAGAAATCACAGTGGATGAGGAGTTTGGACCGTACACCGTGGTGGCACCGATTGATACTGGCATTAACGTCTACCACAATCACTTCATTATGAACGAGAGTTACCCCCAATCATTACTTGACGGTTTGAATGTCACAATGGTTTGTAATATCTCTACAGAGGGCACTTGGCAGGAAAGATATGATGCTGACAGAGCGGACTGCTGGGACTTGATTACACCGTCAGATATCGTTTGGTTCAAAGGAACTAGAATTATTGGCACATCGCCAGACAATGGAACTGAAATTCCAATCCTGGACGACCCTCAAGATGGACATGGTACAGCAGTCACAGGAGCCGTATTAGATGCTAATCCGGATGCTGTGATTTTCTTCGTCGAGGGTTTTAGCGATGCCGCGGTTCTTGCTGCGGCTAATCAGCCATTAGTCGATATCATCACTACTAGTTTCGGGCCCATTGGATCTGTACCAGTTCCGGGTATAGAAGACGCCACCAAGGTTGCAGTTGTACAGAATAAGAAAATTCATGCTGGGGCGGCAGATAACTCGCCTTCTCCTGCCGTTCAGGACTCTACTGCTGGACCTCCTTGGAGCATTGGTGTTTCGGGCTATGCTGAAGAAGGAGATGATCAGAAAGAAACGATGAGTGGGTCATATCCGGATATTGCCGCAGATTGGACTCAAGTTCTTCCAAATCATGATGATATAGACGGGTACCATGAAACTTCTGGAACCTCGTTCGCCACTCCAAGAACGGCTGGGCTGCTATCGAAAATTATAGTTACCCTGAGATTCGAATACAATGACTACTCATCTGGAGCCGATCCAATAATGAGATCAGGATTTATGATACAAGGGGATGGTATGAATATCTCGAATGACCACTTGCGGGATGCTCTGAATCTATCTGCTTGGTATCCATCATCATCTACATGGGATCCATTGTCGGGAACAATGCCGATATCTCCTGTGGCGCCTTGCTCTCAGGTAGGTTGGGGAGTAGTGAATGAAAGTAATGTCCAACCTATTATTGATCACTTGAAAGGAGTCTCTGAGATATCACCCCGGCCTTCTGATGTCGTAATGTGCATGGAGGCCAATCAAGCCATTAGAGAGGCCTACTGGTCATAGAAAATATACAGTAAAAGATATTTATTATTACCGATGGATTCAATAGAGGGCTTCATCAAGTTAGCTTGTGAGAAGAGTTACTCTGAGATGGAATCTCTCCTCACTACGAGGCTCTAAGGAAATCTCCAAGATACTCAATATTGTTGAGAGTATCGAGGTCCTCAGTCATCTTTCTGTAACAAAAGAGGGTGTCGTTCAACTTGCAGAAATAAGACTGAAAGAAGGTAAGAAGCTACAAGATATTTCTGAAATCGATTGGCTCGAGGTGATAGAGGTTCTTGAGGAGGAGGAGGATTCGATAGTAGTTAGCTTACTTTGCACCCATTCTTTCGCTAAATCAGCCATAGAGCTGTCAAATATCCAAGTCTATCCACCATATGGAATTGATTCTGTGAGGGGAATGGAAATCCGGATGTCCGGACTATCTGATTCGGTCAGGAGGTTTGTTTCAATACTCAGAGTCGTCCTCCCTCCTGACAAAATAAGTGTAAATTCAATAAGAGATGCGGAAAGAAATGGTTGGACTGATGGCCTAACTGATAAACAGAAGGAAGTAATCTCCTATGCCATTAGAAGTGGTTACTTCGAGCCTGATTCAAAAATCAAATTAAAGGACATTGCTGAAGGCTTGGGCATGGCCAGAAGTACTCTTGGCGAACACATGAAAAGAGCCGAGTATGAAATCATGAAGAAAGTGGCCGAGGATCTTGATTGACCCCAAGGGGGTCAAAACAAAACGCTCAAGTCGTTGACTGCCCCGGTCAGTATAATGGTGCAGTACAGTCTACCCATGGTGCCCGGGCCGGACAAGATCAACTGGGAAGCCAAAGTAAATGGAAGGATAGTCAGTTTTCCGATAGATAGCAATGCCATTCTACTGGATATTCTACGAGATAAAGGAGGTAGCCTAGGCACAAAAAGAGGGTGTGATATGGGAACCTGTGGGTGTTGTAGCGTAATGATTGACGGGACACCAAAACTGTCCTGTCTAGTACTAGCACAAGAAGCCGATGGATGCGAAATCACCACAGTAGAGGGTTTATCTTCTGGCCATCATCTACACCCGATTCAACAGACCTTTGCAGAATGTGGAGGTAGTCAATGCGGTTTTTGCACCCCTGGATTTCTAGTAGTTTCTGCGGCCCTTTTGGAAGATAATCCATCTCCTACTAAGGATGAGATAAAAACAGCGATAGAGGGGAATCTATGTAGATGTACAGGTTACCAACAAATTGTTGAAGCTATTTCCAAGGCCTCTGAAATACTAGTCTCTGGAGACGGAATAGAAGATTCGACTTCACCTAAGAGTGACCCTCACCCAGGATTTGCAGGAGAGTAGCAGGATGTCAATGGAAGATGGTTCGTCCGAGATTGGAGAAGATTCAGATTCCCCAACCTCCGATGAGATGGTTGGATATAGGCAGCAACCTGGAAAATTACCATTTTCGAAACCTGGCTCTGGAGGCAAGAATCGCTTTTCGGAACCGACCGATCAATCAATGATTCCCGAATCTAGAGGAGGGGGGCTAGCTCAACCTTGGGGCTCTCATAAGCACGATAATCTAGTTAGTGGCCAAATTATTGGTAAGCCAACTTCCTTGGTAGATAGTAATTGGAAGGTAACAGGCCAAGCCAAGTATGGCGATGATATTAGGCTCCCTGGCGAGATAATTGGCAGAATACTTCGGAGCCCTCATCACTATGCCAGAGTACTCTCCATAGACATTAGCAAAGCAATGGAGTTGCCAGGCGTCTTGGGGATAGCAACTGGGGATGACGCCCCTGGTAAGTTCGGAGTTCTTCCTGTGACTAAGGATGAGCATGCTATGGCTATTGAAAAGGTCAGACATGTCGGGGATTTGGTTGCATGTGTGGCCGCAGTTGACGAGGTGACCGCCAGAGAGGCGTGCAGACTGATAGAAGTTGAATATGAAATCTTGGACTCGGTTCATGACATCAAGATGGGTTTGGAGAACTCTGAAAACCCAATCCATGACAGGGGGAAGTACCATATTGGAGAGTCAAATGTTCAGAAGAGGGTTTTCCAACAATTCGGGAATGTTTCAGAGATGAAAGAAAATTCCATTGCTAGTCATGAAGCTGATTGGACTTTCACTGGAGTCAACCATGGATTTACAGAGCCGCATGCTGTAGTTGCTCACTGGGATCCTTCGGGAAGGTTGACTCTTTACACGCCACAGCAAGTTCCCCATTACCTCCATAGAGCTCTTGCAGATGTCCTGGAGGTACCGATGCACCAGATTAACGTCTACAGAACGTTCGTTGGAGGGGGATTTGGAGGCAAATCAGATCCGTTCCCCCATGAGATGTGTGCAGCAATATTAGCTAGGAAGACAGGTAGGCCAGTAAGAATTAACTTCGATAGAGAAGAGGTTTTCTGGGTCAACAGAGGACGGCATCCTTCGAAAATTTCAATGTCTCTTCACGCAGATTCAGAAGGTAGATTGTGTGGAATAGAAACAGATGCGCTGATTGACGGGGGGGCGTTTGCCTCCTTCGGTCATGTGACCACCTACTACAATGGAGTTCTTCACACAGCCCCCTATGAAATTGGAGCATTTCACTACACTGGAGCTAGAGTCTGGACCAACAAACCAGCCAGTGGGGCGATGAGGGGGCATGGCGCGGTTAATTCAAGATGTGCTGTTGAAACTGGAATAGACGATTTGTCAGAAAGATTAGGCGTCGATCCAATAGACTTCAGATTAGCTAATCTGCTGCCTCCACATAGTGCCACTATTACTGGTTTTAGAGTGACCAGCATAGGCATGAGAGAATGTTTAGAGAGAGTTAAGAAAGAGTCCGGTTGGGAAGAAAAATTTAGAAAAATGCCTCTTGGAAAGGGAATAGGCATAGGATGTGGATTCTTCATCTCAGGGAGTGGGTTGCCAATTCACTGGGACCCCAACAAATTCCCGCATGCTACTGTGCATCTAAAGATAGATATGGACGGAGGGGTAACGGTTCATACCGGGGCCGCTGATATAGGACAGGGGTCTGATACAGTTGTCGCTCAATCGGTTGCTGAGGTACTAGGCCTCCCCCTTGACATGATAAGAGTGAGGAGCAGGGAGAGCGATACATCGCCTGTGGATCTTGGTTCTTATTCTTCTAGAGTGACTTTCATGAATGCCAATGCCGCCATATCGGCGGCGATGGAAATCAGGGATGACTTACTTAATGCGACTAGCGAAATCACTGGAGCCCCAACTGAGTCCTTGGTAATTGGTGACCGCCGGATATTCAAAAAAATGGACCCGGCGGTTGGTGTTTCTTATCTGGAGGCTTTGCACAAGGCCCAGGAAGATAGGGGCGCCTTGGTTTCATCTGGATCTTACAGGACCCCTCCTATGGGTAGGGCGCACAAGGGGGCGGCCGCAGGGCTGGCTCCTGCGTACTCGTTCTCGGCATATGTCGCCGAAGTGGATGTTGATGTAGAGACAGGGCAGACGAAAGTAGAAAGAGTGTGGGCCGCTCATGATTGTGGAAAAGCTCTGAATCCACTTGCTGTCGAAGGGCAGATCATTGGTTCGTGCCATATGGGGATGGGTCAGGTCTTGAGTGAAGAAATGAAGTATGGGAGAACAGGACACCTCATTAATCCAGATTTACTTGACTACAAAATACCAACTGTTCATGAGATGCCCCACGTAACGCCAATAATTGTTGAGTCTAATGATCCAGAGGGCCCATTCGGTGCTAAAGAAGCTGGAGAAGGGCCGCTTCTCCCGATTTTACCGGCAGTAGTCAATGCTGTCTACGACGCAATTGGAGTTAGGGTCGATGAACTGCCAATTACTCCCGATAGGCTTTACAAAGAAATTGAGAAGAGGTGCAGGAAAGAAAAAATTGGAGACCCCCTAGATTTGAGTCCTCCAACTCTTCTTTTCTCTCCCTTGCAAGAAACTCTTCTAAAACGAGCATCCTTGCATTCTGAAAGGGATATTGAGAGGCGCCATGATGATGATCCCCCTCCCTATCATAACGGTGCTCTATTCGGACTTGATCCTGAAGTGCCCGGGGACGAACAAGACTCAAGATGGGCCGCAGTTGTCATCCCTCCTGAAGGTTATTTGGATAATCCAGGACTTGCCGGTAGTGCTTGGAAGCATGCTGAGAGACGTCATAGGGAGGACTAGTAATGAGGATGCCTCCGTTTAATCTGCATAATCCATCAACTCTAGAGGACGCTCTTGCAATGGCTTCTGAATTAGAATCATCTGGCGAAGAGTTTGATTGGATCTCAGGGGGTACCGACTTAATCCCCAATTACAAATGGCATCTCAATACAAAGAAGAATGTCATATCCCTATCAGGAATTGAGGAGCTCCATCAATTAGGAGAAAATAGAATTGGGGCGATGGTTACGCTTCAAGAGTTGGTCGAGTCAGATTCCATACATCCGCTAATCAGTGAGGCGGCCAGCAAGGTTGCCAGTATAATGATCAGAAGATCTGCCACACTCGGAGGAAATATTTGCCTAGACACTAGGTGCTTCTGGTATAATCAAACTGAGCAATGGAGAGAATCGATAGACTGGTGCCACAAATGTGATTGTGGTACTGGAGCAGACTGTAGAGTGATACCGAATCAGAATGAGCTGTGTGTGGCTACTTATCAGGCCGACATGGCCCCTGTTCTGATGTGCTTAGGCGCAACCATTCACCTCTCATCCCCAAGGGGGTCTAGATCTATGCCGATTGACGAATTCTTCAAGCTAGATGGAATGACTAGGAATGTACTGGAAAATGGAGAGATTGTCACTCATGTTACACTACCAGATGACTTATCTGAATGGGATGGAGACTATCAAAAATTACGCCAAAGAGAGAGTTGGGATTTCCCCGAGGCTGGAGTAGCCGTCACCTGGAAAATGGGTACTGATGGACCCGATGGATTACGTGTAGCGACAACCGGTCTAGAATCCATACCGTCTTTACATACTGAAGAGACCGCACAAGTGTTAGAAAATTGGAATGGGGAGGAGAGCATTCTGTTGCTTTCCGAGTCGATAAGAAAATCTGTGAAGCCAGTTCTAAACACTTGGTTTCCGCCCTCTTATCGTAGGAAGATGGTCAAAGTTCTAACTAGGAGGGCTTGCAAGGGCATGCTGGAGGGCCAATCTTGAGAACTGCTGTTATTTTTCTTTCAGCCATATTAGTGATGTGTCTTCTGGCGCCTTTCAGTACATCTCAACAGCCCAGTCCACCTGGATGGGGCTTGGGAATTGACTACCCTCAGGAAGACGAAGATGAGCCGTTTAAACTCAGTAATAGGGGAACTGTGATTGTCAGCTTCTTCGTTAACAATGAAGAGTTGCTTCCGATTACTATTGACTTCACATATGAAGTGCCATTTGAGGGAGAGTTCGACGGCCCGGAATCCGAAACGATAGGTGCCGGGAATAACAAAACATTCTCTCTGACAATAATGGATATTGAAGTAGGGGACTTTTCAGCTGAAGTCACCGAGGAGTTTAGTATCCTGGGAACGTTAGTAGCTAGAGGTTCTGTACCGCAGCCGATTCCTGATTCGAGGGAAGGAGTGGGGCAATTGCAAATTCCTACGATTCACTCACTTAGTGCAACATTATCCGAGCCTGTTGGTCCTATGAACTCAGGTTCAGAGATGACCCTGACTCTAGAAGTCAAAAATCTCGGTAACGTAGTGGACAGGGTTGGTTCTGTTGAGGTCTCTGATAACTGCCCATTACTAACAACAGACAATGGCCTTGATTCACTCACAACCAAAGATATATCCATTGGCGCACAAATTCAAGCTAGCCTGATCGTTACAGCGTCCCAGAGTCACCCACAAAGGAACTGTGATATTGAAGTGACCGTTTCTTCCAATGGCGCGACAAACTCTGGAGGCTCTGAGATGTCGGAAGATAATGTTCGAGTCTCTGTGGAGCCTCCTCCAGCAAATCAAGAGGATCAAGAAAGTCCGGGAGAAAATGAGGGCATTGTTGAAGAAGTAGTCAGTTCAAATCTACCATTTCCCGGAGTATTGCCTATTGTTTCTATCATTTTGTTAGCTTCAATGAAAAGAAGAAGTAATTTCTAGAAGTCGTGGATTACTATTCATACTAATCATGTCACTTGGTCGAAATTGGCGTGATAGTCATCAAAAACATACCCGAACATATAATTGTACAATCGCACTCCGCACAGCACCGTAGGTGTTGAACTGAACCTAGGTTAGGAAGTTGGTATTAGTGGATGATAAAGACGGTGGCCGAGAATTTGGTACATACGTCACTTGGTCCCTTGGAGTAACGACCGCTTTACTGCTAATTCTACCGATGATTTTCGTAGTTGGAAAGGCAACACATTACTCAGCATACTCAAGCGAGGGAGACTATGATGGACTTGCACAGCTAAAGGACATGAGAGATAGCTTGGAAGATGAAGATGGATACTCGATTGCCAACACTATGTCCACCCCCATGCTAGTGAATGATTGGAAATATCCCCACAGAACAATGCTATTGGTGATTGCTCCTGAAAAGCCGATTGATGAGACTGAGGCTGAGTCAATTTACGACTTTGTGACCAAATCTGGAGGGAAGGTCATTGTGGCATCTGATGGGACTAATGCTAATCGTTTGGCCTCGAAGTTTGGAGTGACATACTTTGACTCGCCTTTGCTAGACGAGAATCAATACTATGTTACTGAAAATGATGATGGTACGAGCCAATACTCATGGGAAAATGTATGGGGAATTGGTACGCTAGAAGAAGAGTCTACTGAATTTGGCAATGATGGATGTGGATCTTTCGAAATAGAACAGTATGATGACTCTTGTTCACTTCCAGTAATGTTCAGGAAGCCAACTGGAATGAAATTTGAACAGACCGAGAGAGATAGGGAAGAACCGGGGCACAGAGATGTTACTGTTATCTCCAAGGCATCTCCCTCTGCATTCATTGACCTGATTGGAAATGGGGATTCTAGCGACTTTAGAAATCCTGCCCCTGGGGACCTCTCCTTAATGATTAGAGCTGACTACCCGGGAATAGAAGTATATGACAAGGTAAGAGGAGGGCAGGCAATTGTAGGGGGCGATATTGGCGAAGTAGAAGTGACCGGGAGTATCGTTTTTGTCTCGGATCCAGAGGCTTTCTCGAATATGCTCTGGACCGATGAAGTAGCCCAAGGAGAAGGCATTCCAAGGGTATGCGAGGTAGTTGGGGCGTACCAAAGTTGCTGGAATGACGCTTTTGAGGATACTGACGGAGCTCAATGGAATGGTAACGGGGATTACTTCCGACTACTGATCCACTCGATGATGGAGTTCGATAATCTAGGTTTAGCGGGAGAAGTCAAGGATTACCCGTCTAACTTCCAAGTGGTTTTCGACGAGAGTCGTCATGTCACTGGAGTAGTTTCGGCACCATTTGTTGAGGCTATGAGTACGGTCGTATTGCTTACATCCAACACGTTCCTCAAGTGGTTAGTTGTGCTAAACGTGGGCCTACTGTTGCTTGTTGCTATGATGATAGTACCAGAGAAGGAGAACTGGCGGCACGTTTTCGATCTTACAAGGTTCTCCGAGAGGCCGAATAAGCTAGATCCTGGAGATTACAGGAAGAGAGTGCAGCAGGCGCTATTCACTAAAATTAGAGTTCATCATGATCTAACCAGGGACCAGATGGCACTGAAGCCACCAGCTGAGATTCAATCCATGATTGGAAATCCTAGACTAGTCGAATTGGCTTACTCAAAGGAAAGGAAATACTCCCCAAAAGAGCTCAGAGAGCTGATGCAGGCCATCAGACGCTGGGGAGGCGGTAACTGACCGCAAACGCAATTGACAAAAGTAATGAGAAACTGGAGATAATAGTATGAACGCAACACCACCAGCAGAAAAGCCCCCGGCACCACCAGCAGATGCAGTATCCAAGGGATACGAAGAGAAGGCCGTCAAGGCCAGAGGTTCGAAGAAGACCAATGAAAAACTTGAGGCAGTTGGAAGAATCGGGGAGGCCATCAGTGCTGAGGTACAGAAGGTCATCATTGGAAAATCACACGTCATTGACAATGTATTGGTCAACATTCTATCCAACGGGAATCTTCTTTTCGAGGATTATCCAGGACTAGCTAAGACTCTGATGACAAATACGTTCGCAGATGCTCTTGGTTGTGATTTTAAGAGAGTACAGTTCACTCCAGATCTTCTACCTGCTGACATCACTGGAACTAACATCTACGACGCCAAGAAGGGAGAATTCACGTTCAAGCCGGGGCCGATTTTCTGCAACCTGCTTCTCTCTGATGAGATAAATAGGGCCCCACCGAAGACTCAGGCAGCTCTACTTGAAGCGATGCAGGAGAAGCAAGTGACAATTGGTGTTGTAACACACAAGCTTCCTGCCCCATTCTTGACCATGGCCACTCAGAATCCGGTTGAGCAAGAAGGGACATATCCCCTCCCAGAGGCTCAACTTGATCGTTTCATGTTCAAGATGAGCGTTGGGTACCCCAGTAGGGCCGATGAGGATGAAATCTTAGCTAGACGTGTAGCTAGAAAGAAAGATGCTGTAGAAGTAGAGACGATTACTGATCCAGCACGTGTGGTTGCAATGCAAGAGGCGTGTGAGGACGTTTACGTAGACCCAGCAGTCAGGATGTACATGGTTGAGATTGTCACTAGAACAAGAGAGGACCCCCGAGTATTGGTAGGTTCTTCTCCTCGTGGCTCACAAGCTCTACTGAAGACTAGTCGTGCCGCGGCCGCAATGGGCGGAAGGGATTTCATCACTCCAGACGATGTAAAGGCGGTGGCTACGCTGGCTGTATCACACAGACTAATCCTGAAGCCAGAGCATCAAATAAAGGGCTTAGAAAACGAAGAGGTCGTTTCAGACATTCTTCGTCAGGTCCCCGTACCTACGGTTTGAGGCCCTGATATTAGGATAAGAGAGGAGATTTGTAATGGCGTGGAGCAGAAAATCGGCGATGTTTGCGTCTCTTGCCGTCGCGCTTTATCTTCTTGGATTAGTACTTCGTAACCAGCAACTTGTTACTGTTGCTGTCGTCCTTCTTTCTTTCTTGACATGGGCGGCTTTCATGTCCAATCATGCTGACGTCTCATCATCAGGTAGGAGGATAGAAGATGAAAAGAGGATTGATGGAGTTCAGTTGAATAGTATCGTAGCACTAAGGAAGATATCTTCTTCAAGAATTTTCGAGGACGGGGAGATAGAGGTCACCCTAAGGCTTCAGAATAAATCCAATCTTGCTAAGATTGTAGAAGTTCGCGATAGGGTTCCAGAGGTCATGAGAGTCAAGAAAGGCGCGAATTACGTACTAATGGAACTCGGCCCCCAGAGAGAGACCACTATCAAATATACAATTGAAACACCTCTCAGGGGATTCTACACAATAGGACCTGTTTGTATTAGAATACAAGACGCATTCGGACTTTTCCACAATGAGAGGGAGGTCAATCTGTATGACGATTTCCTTGTTTTCCCTAAGATGGAAGACATCAAAGATGCACTCATAAAAAGTAGAGTTCCAAAGATTTTCACTGGTGCGGTAAATATCAGGAACCCTGGAGAAGGATCAAATTTCTACAATCTCAGAGAGTATATTCCAGGAGATCCGATGAAGAAGGTCAACTGGTCGGCGACCGCTAGAAGCGGTGGCAAAATGATGGTTAATGAGTATGAAAGAGATGCTGTCAGTGATATCATACTGATTATTGACAGCAGATCAGTGAGCGAGACTGGACCTGTTAGTAGAAACTCATTGGTCTACAGCACGAGGGCGGCTGCAAGTCTAGCACAGTACTTCCTATCCAGGAGAGACTCAGTCGGATTGGTGGTTTACAGTGACGAAATAGTTTCTGTGGACAGAGACACAGGGAAGAAGCAATTGTATGTACTGCTAACTAAACTCTCTGGAGCAATCGCGAAAGGGAATACGCCTCTCAAGGTAGTCACAAATAGGATAATGCCTCATATCAATAGAGGTAGTCCGATTATCATCCTGAGCCCGTTGGAGGATGATTCAACTATCGTAGATGCTGTGAGAGATTTAAGAGCTAGGAACTTCGATGTCACTGTTCTTTCGCCTAGTAGCTTGGAATTCGAATTCGATGCTAAGAGATTGGATAGGACCGGATACGAGGTTCTTAAGACCGAGAGAGATATCTTGATGAGTGAATTACGAGGGTTAGGTGCTTTCGTGATGGATTGGGAACCGGATATGATGCTCAACACTGCCTTGGCAGGTGCTAGGGGATTCTAAGGAGATTTTAGATGGCTAAGAAAGTTAGTGTTGATGGAGGAGGGGACACTTCTCATCTCTACGAGAGTAAGACTATTAGATCGTCGGCACCCAGTAGAAAAAAGGCTGCTGGAAGGCTAAAATCTAGTACTGAAATTCCCAAGGACGCTATTCCAGAGATACATGTTCCTAGTTTCATTGAGTCATTCTTTGGAGGGCCCGTAGTGGCTAAGCAGAAATTCTTACCAGCAGATAGGATGGTATCCTCACTTCAGATAGGAGCAGCGTCTTCTTTGACTATCCTGTGCTTCCTAACTCTCGCCATTACACCAGTCTCTGGAACTGCATGGTTTGCAGTATCGAATATTTTGGGACTCGGTTCACTTGGCGGACTTTTTCATCTTTCTCTGATCGTAATTGGTCTGATTGGCGGAATCTATGGAACATTCCAGAGAGACAAGAGGGCGATGCTTGTGTCTTACGTAACATTAATTCTAGTGACAATTAGGTTTGCCGGAAGTACGGTTGAGTTCAGGTTCGATTTTCTCCCGGAGGGAGAAATTGCTCAGAAATTCATTTTGATTCTATATGCAGTTTTCCTTGTGATGTACATAGAACTTTCAAGTGGGGTGATAAGATTCTCAATGCTGGATACATCGATTAGGATGAATGAGGTTTATGTAATGGGAGTCAAGAAAATCACAAGGAAATACCATACATCCCTAGCCATAGCTCCCGTTATTGCTGGAATCGTAGCTCTGATGACACTTCTGATTAATCTCATCATTCCTGCTATTGTCGATATTTTCGACGGTAGCTCTGACGTTGCCTCGGAGAGATTACGTGAATCTGTGGAGTTAACTAGTGTTTACGGGGTAGCTTTGGGGACGGCAATAGTTTTCTTGATAATCGCAATAATGTTTGGAGTTAATCTTCCCCTCAGAATCCAACAAATGAGAGAAAGGGGCGCCTAGTTTCCGATATAGCCACCAGCTAAACCAAGATCGGTCATCACCAAGATAGCCACTGCTTCTACCACTGGTGCGGCCCTAGGCCCTAGAACTGGATCGTGTCTTCCACCTACTTCGAGAGGCATTCTCTCGTTACTTGGAAGATGTAGGGTGAATTGCTTACGGGGAAGGCTACTGGGTGGTTTGAAGTGGATTTTCACACAGATTGGTGCGCCAGTAGAGCGACCTCCCAATGAACCATCTGCAACAGCCTCGGAAGATCCTTCTAAGATAGGGCCATCTGTACCTGGGACCCATGCATCATTATGCTCACTGCCCCTCATTGTAGAAGATCTGGTACCATGGGAAAACTCAACTGCTCTGGCCCCTGGAATTGCCATTAGTGCTCTGGCAAGTGATGGCTCGATACCATCAAACCATGGCTCCCCAACGCCGATTGGGAGACCTTCTATCAATAGCTCAACAACAGATCCAATGGTGTCCCGATCTTTCCTGACAGATTCTATCTCTTGTGACATCAATATTGCCGCATCGGGATCTCTGCAGTTTAGCCTGCCAGAGTCAGAAGAAGTTTCGAAAGGGGTTTCTCTTTCTAAGTCAAATAATGGTATAGATTTTATGTCCCCGACACTGTGTAAGTGTGCATGGCATGACCAACCTACTTCATCTAGAAGTGACCTAGCTTGGCTACCTGCCGCTACTAGTCCGAAGGTTAGCCTGGCCGACTGGGAACCTCCCCCTCTCAAATCAGCCATTCCCTCTGACCTTACCGATTCTACCATATCTGCGTGTCCTGGCCTTGGGTGATCGGGCAAGAAAGAGTAGTCTCTTGACTTGGCATCTGAATTCATCGTCAACATCAGAATTGGCCATCCAGTAGCCTTTCCTTCATACACTCCAGACATTATCTCACAATTATCAGGTTCTGTCCTCTGAGAGAGGCCCTTTCTGCCTGGTTTCCTTCTTTGGAGGTCACGAAGTAAAATCGCCGAATCCAAAGGCGTGCCTGCTGGAACACCCTCCACCAGTGCGCCAACACACTTTCCATGACTCTCTCCGAATAGAGTCACCTTGAGATTCTCGCCTAGTTCCATCCCCAAATTCATACCTCCTCTGTCAGTTCATCACATGTGACGAATTCTGTGATTAATACCTGTTCACAGAACTGTCTCAATTGGGATTCTAGGAATTCTTTTTCTGACTCATAGCATACTGCCGTTATTGCAGGACCGGAGCCACTTATTCCTGCGGCTAAAGCCCCTGAAGCAATCATCATATTAGAGATTCTTAGTGCCTCGAAATCATCGACAGAGGCCGCCACTGCCATACCATTAGATGAAAGTGCATCTAGTATCGATCCGTTAATTAGAGATGCGAACGATCTATCGAAAATCTGTGAGTTCCCTGAGAATGATTCCTTATCGACATTATATTTCCTACGCCCTCTGAGGCCAACTAAAACTGAAAGTCCAGTTTCCGCATCACCCTCGAATAGGATAGATTCAACCGAGGGGACAGAGGGATCTATGACCTTCCATCCAGAAGAAATAGCGGCCCATGTATCGTCCATACTTCCAGTAACAGAGCATCCGGATTCTATCTGTGCCTCAACTGCTAAGTCGACTATTTCAAAATCCGAAAGTCCGGTCCATGATGCCTTATCCAGTGCCCTTAAAGCCGCACAAGCCAGAGCTGAGCTAGATTTCATACCCTGGCCTATGGGAACGTCACTGATTATCTCCCAACCAAATTCTGAAGGCAATGGGAATCCATTTTTTCTCCAGATTGAAGAAACTTGTGATAGTAAATCGTGATTATCATTCTCTACTTCCATTCGCTCATCGTGAAGATTCACACGAGTCTGGAGTTTGATGGGAATTGAGCAACCCTTTCCATTGCCCATGGCATGTAAGATGGAAACTGCACCATTAGCTGTTCCAGATGCGAGAATTGTCATTTTTCACTAACCTCCCCCTGAATTGATTTGCCAATATGGCGCATTCCACCACCATTGAGAACAGTAATTTCATCTCCTGATTTTATTTTGGTAACTGAGACTGCGCTACCAGAAGGTGTCACTAGGCGTACTGTCTCTGCCTGTTGAACCAAGATGTTACCAGTGAAATTTTCAGACTCCAGTGAAATTTTCAGAAGCGGCCTTCTCTCAATCTTCAGTCTGCCAATTGTAGCTATTCTGGTAAGGCCTATATCAGAATATACGGCGACTTGGTCTCCTGAAGACAGCTCGCATAGGTACTTTGTAGATCCATCTCCCATCAAGACGTATGAGTGGACGGCTCCTGCATTCACTCTGAATGGCCTCGAAGGAACATATTGAGAGGGAACAGTCTCACCATGGACTAAACAAAGACATGATGATGAAGACCCTACAAAAATACCCTCTCCATCCGATAGTATCTCGGCGAGGTCTACACAAACCCTCTCTCCAAGACCCGCTGTGGTGACTGAGGATACTATGGCAGTGGATAGCTCCGGATTGTTTCTGTCATCTCTGACCGGTATTCTCTCCTCTGCGATCTTCAATGCAGACGACCAAAGAGAGGGAGACAATTCTTCAGGAGGGATGACTATTGCATCAACACCTTGCTCAAGGGCGAATGCGACCCCCTGGATATCTATTTCCTCGGAGATCGATACAGCAACCTTAGTGCCACTATCCGATGCGGCCGCCACTATATTCTCCAGAGGGATCATCTTCCAGTCAGAGCATCTCATCATCACCCAAGGAACCAGTCCAACAAGTGACATAGCCTCATCTTGTCCCTTGAAATCGTCGAGTTCCACGACCGCTACTTCTGGATCTTGTCCTTTCCACACCCTAAATTCTGAATTATTGGAAGTAGTTTCATATTTTTCTGCATCGATCCATATTTCCATCAAATCACCCCAAATATGAGGCGGCCTCATTCGCACTGGCCCCTTCATGGATTACTGCTCTGAGGGCCTTTATCCTAGCAACACTATCGGTTGCTGAGAATATTTGCCGCCCCATACAAACTCCTGCCCCCCCTACCGAGATAGCCTCTTCAACAATCTTGAGAGTATGTAGGAATGGCTTGTCTTCAGCACCTCCTGCTATCAAGACTGGGATGGGTACCGCTGAGCAAACTTTGGAGAAAGATTCAGCATTTCCCGTCCAAGGGACCTTGGCCACATGACAGCCTAGCTCCCATGCTACTCTAGCGGCATGGGCCACGCCGTTAGTCGCATCGTCTTCACTCAGATTCAGATTTGGACCCCGGGGGTACACCATGCCAAGAACTGGAATATCGTACTCCAATGCTGAAGAAGTTAGGGCTCCAGCAGATTCGATCATCTTGTATTCCTGATCGTCCCCTAGATTAATCTGACATGAAATTGCGCTAGCTCCTCTTTTGAGAGCCTCTTGAGCATTCCCAACAATTACTTTGGTTCCAGATCTTTTTCCACCATGTACAGTAGAAACCGAGACGTGCATAACGAAATTTTCCCACTTGGTCCTTGGTAACTGGTGTGAAAGAATACCCTTCTGGAGGACGATTGCATCGGCACCTGCAACAATGCATGAATCAATGAGCTCGTCCATGTTATCAAGCCCTTTCTCTGGATAGCCAGAAATGCCATGATCCATGGGGATCCATAGTCCCCTTCCTTCTGGAAGAAGACGAGATAGCCTTTCATCTAGGTCATCTGCCATGCATGTTCGTCCAAGCTCCATCACTTGAATGATGGGTTAATGCCATGAGGTAGAAAAATTATATTATTCAATCCCTACATGTCAAAATCTACGATTACAGGGGCATGATCAGAAACAACCAGCCCCCCTTCTCTCATTACCTCTGCAGATTTCATTAGGGCTCTGGCGGAATCGTTTGCTAAGACGTAGTCTATTCTCCACCCTCTATCTCTCTCTCTGGCCCTCCTGAAGTTTGACCACCATGTATACGGCCCTTTCTGAGGCCCCATATGAATCCTCAACAAATCATGCCAGCCCCTATTCAGTAGCCTGGTAAACCAATCCCTCTCATGCTCCAGGAATCCTGATGACCTCTTATTCCCCTTTGGATCCCATATGTCGTCTTCAGTGTGCGCAATATTGAGGTCGCCACATAGGATAGCGGGCTCTTCTGAACCGACGAACATCTCAGCCCACTCCATTAAATCCTCTATCCATTGATCCTTGTATGCCTGCCTTTCCGCGCTTGATGACCCGTTTGGAAGATAGATATTCACACAATGCATCCCATTGTGCTTTGTATGCAAAACTCTACCCTCTGGATCCCTGACCTCGTCCAAATCAGTATCTATTCCCCTGCCAATCTCATCCATTCCAACCCTGGAGCATGCCATCACTCCCGAGTATCCCTTTCTCTGTGCTGGATGCCATATCACTTCGTATCCCTCAGGTTCCGACCAGTCCTTCGGCATCTGCTCGGGCAGGGCCCTCACCTCTTGGAACAGCATCACATCAGCATCTATCCTCTCAATGAAATCATAGAGGCCTTTCCTGTGTGCCGCTCTGATGCCATTAAGGTTCCAAGTGACTACTCGCATGCCCTTCCCTCATTGTGACAGGTCTTTGACTTTCTCGACCAAATCCATATTCCTTATTCTGAAAATCCCAACTGGTACCATTGCTACAGAAATCAGTAATACCACTGACATGAGCTGGAAAGCAACGTTCGGTACTAGGACCACTGGGAAGTAGAATTGCCATGTTGAGAATTCAGCCGCCAGACCTAATGCGCCACCGAAGGCGAAGATAACCCCAAACAGACCCCCTATCAAACCAATGATAGTACTCTCGAAGAGCAGCATTACTGAAAGGCTTCCAGTAGAAGCCCCTAGTACTCTCAAAGTAGCCAATTCGAAATCCCTCTCAGCTAGATTCATGACCATAGTATTGAACATAACCGCTAGAGTGAATATGAATCCTAATCCCATTATCGCGCCTAGAACTTGAGTTTGTTGTTCAAGTAGAGATTCTATCCCTCTGAGAAGTGATTCCCTCTCTTGAATTCCACTGGATAATTTCCCAAGCTCCTCATCTACGGCAACCCCCTCTGGGAACTCCAGGTAGACTGCTGTAGCGTTGAATCCAATTATCCCTGCCAAGTCTGTCTGATGGAGGAACATAGTTCTAGAAATCTCTCCTCTCACAGATCCTACAATATCTACTTCCAATTCGTTACCAGATATTGATACCAATTTTCTTTCCCCCACTTTCCATCCAGTCATTTTTAATGACCCCTCGTCCATCATGACCTCTGTTATGGCAGTATTTGGAACTGGTTCTGAACCATCAATAATTTCCGTCTGCCTCATTGATTCACCATCTCCAAAACCCCCTAGTCCCACTAATACGAAGCTTCTCTGTAGTTCTGAAGAGTCAATTAGAGTTCCGACGGGGGCCTCGATAACTATCTCATATGAGGCGCCTCTATCCATGGCCCACTCTACTACTTCGGACTCCCCATCGGGTTGAACAAAAACCTGCGCATCCCAAGTTTGACCTTCCCTCAAACCCCCTACTATAGTATCATTCAATGCTACAGTCATCATCTGAATCGAACCTGCCAGCATCAGAGAGATTCCT
>MDTB01073586.1_pt1 | contig 100349 bp, 102 predicted proteins | sample 811161 | NCBI WGS metagenome assembly MDTB01 (sample SAMN05326650, study PRJNA326480) | marine metagenome | isolation source: seawater | place: Mediterranean Sea | collected 2009
AATTAGTTTTACAAGGATTTAAAAGACCTAACTTAAGTTTGAGTGTTTATCAAAAGTTTAATTGGAAAGACCAACTGTTAAGATTTTTATCTGATAGAAAAGGACAATCTGGAATAGTGTATTGTCTTTCTAGAAAGAATACAGAAGAAGTAGCGGAATTCTTAAATCAAAAAGGATTTAAATCTATTGCTTATCATGCAGGACAAGACAAAAATATACGTAAAGATAATCAAAATATTTTTATGACAGAGTCAGGTATTGTTATGGCTGCAACACTTGCTTTTGGAATGGGTATAGATAAACCAGATGTAAGATTTGTAGCTCATATAAATCTTCCATCAAATATAGAATCTTATTATCAAGAAGTAGGAAGAGCAGGAAGAGATGGGAAGCCTTCTGATACTATGATGATGTACGGTTTAGAAGATTTGTTTCAAAGAAGGAGGTTTATTGAAGAAGACGATAGTAATGAAGAACATAAACAAATGGAGCATAGAAGGTTAGACGCCTTACTTGCTTACTGTGAAGCTTCTAGTTGTCGACAAGCAGCTTTATTAGGATACTTTGGAGATAAAACTGAGCTTTGTGGAATTTGTGACAACTGTGTGAGTCCTCCTGTAATGAAGGATGGAACAGTATTAGCCCAAAAAGTACTATCTGCTATTTTTAGAACTGGCCAATGCTTTGGTTCAACCTATATCATAGATGTACTCAGAGGTATGAAATCAGAAAAAATATTAAAGAATAAGCATCATGAAATTAAAACTTTTGGAATAGGAAAAGACTTACAAAAACAATATTGGCAAAGCTTTATGAGACAACTAATTTCTGCTAATCACATATCTATAAATATTAAAAAATATGGTGCTTATCAAATAACAGAAAGTGGATTAAAAATTTTAAAAAGTGAACTAACTTTTAGCTATAAGGCTATTGATATAAAAGATATATTACCAAAGAAACAATATAAGAAAACAGATAATATTAATGTAGAAAATAAAGAACTGCCTTTATTACAAGAACTAAAAGATCTAAGGCTTAAACTTGCTAAAGAACAAAATGTTCCGGCATTTGTAGTATTTTCTGACCAAACCCTTCATCATATCATCGAAGTAAAACCAAGAACTATAGAAGAGATGAAACAAATCATTGGTATAGGCCCTAGTAAAATAGAAAAATATGGAGAAGTTTTTTTGAAAATATTAAGCAATAAGAATTAAAATTAAATTTCGTTTAAAATATAGAAAATAATGTATAGAGTTTTTATCATTATTTTATATTTAATCCACATCTATAAAATAACGCTGAGTTATTATTATTGAAAGATAGATTATATTTAATCTTAACTTGATAATAAATTCCCAAGTATGAGCAAAAGCTTTTAATCTCGAATTCCATACCTTTACCATCACTACTTTTTCTCAAAAAATCTAAAGGTGTTGAAGATCCTTTAGAACTATTAACTCTTGAACAGGATGGAACATGATTAGATTTGTCATTTGCAAACTGCTCTTTTAATGAGTTATTCCAAAAACCTGCTCCACTGTCATGGGCATCTTTAAGAGATACAACATGGTCTATGTTAGTATCACAATTGGACAAAGTATAAAAACCTATCTCCGTATTAGGATAATAAGATTTATATTGAAATGATTTTCTGTTATATTTTCTATTGTGAGAATTTTTTTTCTTCTCATACTGTAGTTTTTCTTTATAAGTATTTTGTTTTTTTTCGTGACAATGATAGTCGCCAGTCTTTCTATTATTATGACAACCTTCAAAGTTTAGTCTTCCTTCATGTGAAGTAACTAAATTTATATAAAAATAAAATAAAAAGTATAATAATAATTTTAATCTATTTTTCATTAACTTCAGATTTAATATTTAAATATAAATTGTTAAGTATTTAGAAAGTTATATTTTCATTAACTTATCTGGCGGATAGGACCTCCTCGCTATTCCTTTTTAATCATCTGATTTCTCTTGATAATATAACATTATAATTTTTCAGTCCACAATTTAGTCTACAATTTAGATTCTAAAATTAGGTATCTGCCTATGCAATACACAGAATAATTTGCTTATATAAGTTTACCTAGTATTATTTTTAGGTTTAATTTTTTTCCTTCTTCAGACGGCTAACTTGACTCTCCCTGTCAATTAAACTCTACTAAAACTCTATTCTCATCACCTTGCACCTGAGGAGTTTGCTCTCTACCAAGTCTTACTGCTTGTCTTGTGACGTTAGATCGCACATAGGAATGCAACTCACCATTGGTGATTTTCTTATCATTATTGGCGTCTGCATCACCCTCTAATCCTTTCATAAGAAAGTAACTAAACAATCCATGGTCGGCCTCTGGAAGGCTGCCAGAAATCTCTGAACCAGATGAGGCACTAAAGACAGTAAAGTTCTCTGGTACATCACTCTCAACTGGTACTATACTTATAGGTCTGGCATCAGCAAGAATCATATCCTTTTCTCTGGTTTGTCCGGAATAACACGCATCAAGAAATACTGTAACAGATTTAGGTTGCATGCTTTTGACAGTTTCAAATATTTCAGAGCGTAAAAGGGCAGTATCTTCTAGTAATCTTGGTTCACCATCATGGGGTAAAAGATAAAGTTCCTTGCCATCCGTACTAGCTAATCCATGCCCAGCATAGAAAATAAAAATATCAGATTGATCTATGATACTATATCCTTTAAGCCATATTTTAATTGCTTTTTTTATATCTGTTTGATTAGCTTTTGTATTACTTAAAGTTTTAATATTTTCTTGATTTATTCCAAGTACGTTATTTGAAAAGTCTGTAAAATAAATAGCATCTCTATCTGCAAACTTAGCATTGGGAGCATATAAATATTTATTAACTCCGATTATAATGGCTAAAGCATTTTTATTCTCCTTGCCTTTTAGTTTCAATGGGTTTAGTTCAGAAAAATTAAGAGAATTTTTAGGATCTGACTTTTTTCTCTTTAAATATAAGACCTTTTCATTTGATAAACCTTTTGAATCAACAACTTCAATTAATAATTCTTTTCCATTTATAGGTATAAAGGTAGAGTAATTAAAATTCCCTCCTTTATCAAACATTACTAATTCACCACCAATAGTTAATTCTGCAACATTAACATTATCTGAGACTATTCCTTTAATAATCGCTTTTTTATTTTCTGTATCAGATGATGTAATTAGTATTTTAGGTGGCTCAATATCTAACACAATTTTTTCTTTTTCAACTATTAATTTTTTATTAATTCTATCTAATTCTTTTTGCAAGTATTCCTTTTCTTGATCAATATCTTCCGTGACTCTTATTATTTGATTTTCTTTATAGAAAGAATCTTTTCCTATAAGAAAAACAAAGTCTTTCTCATTCAAATTTACTATTTTACTTAAATTGGATAAATAAAGTTTTGTATCCTTAATAAGATTACTAGACTTAATATTATCACTATAAATATTTAATTTTTCTTTTAGAAAATCGGAGAAATTACTGTTATGAAAACTTAAATCTATTATCTTATATTTACCAAATTTCCTTTCTATCATCCAAACAAGCTTGAGTTTTTGCTCACTATTATTAGAAGTTGTTATATATGAAGTAATGTTATAAATTCTTTTTTTTACAATAGGGACGTTCTCTACTTCATACGTATGGCTAAAAGAACTTTTAGAATTTAAAAAAAATAAATCTATTAATAATTTTTCTACTAAAGAAGTAAATTGATTGTGTATATCTTTATCAGTTGATTCATAAAAAAATTTTCCTGTTATCCTTTTTGCAAGACCCTCAGAATTAAAGTTTTCTTTTACAAAATTATTAATTAATTTTTCTTTTTTAGAAACTGAGTCATTATTTTTAATTTCAAAATACTCTTTTAATATATTTTTTATTTTATATTTCGCTTCATCACCATATATATATTTCATGCATTCTGGTATAATTAATGCTGCACCTCGATGGGCTTTACATAGCATTACAAGTTGATTATACCTATGATGATCAGCTCTAATTTCTACGTTTAAAATAAGAATTAAAAAAAAATATATACATATAGCAATTTTTTTTGTTTTATTCATTAGTTTCCAGCTATGATTAAAGCTACTTTGGGCAAAATACTTTGATATAAATCTACTCGATTAAATTCTTTTTTAAGAGTACATTTATTATTTTTATTGGAACCTAATAAAACTGATGCATTGCTAGATTTTATTCCGATGTTCATATCTTCTGGAAGCATATCAAGTTCTTTAAAAAACTTTTTAGTATCAAGTTTTCCTACGGCAATTCCAATTAAGCACCCTTTTTTATTAACTATAGGCCCTCCACTATTTCCAGAGTTTATTTTAGAAGTGATTAAAAAATTATAATGGTTGTCATTAAGCCCTGTAGCTTTTGCGACAATACCTTCAGTAATTGTAGGAAGTGATGCTCCTAAAAAATCTGGCATAGGGTATCCTATTACTAATGCATCAGATCCAGATTTAGGATCTTCAAAGTTATTTATCAAAAATGACTCATTTTTATTTCCTACCCTGTCTAGTAATTTAAGAATTGCTAGATCTTTTTTCTCATCATAATAAGCTATTTCAGCTGCACTTTCCTTCCCTTTCCCTGTTCTAATTAATACTATTGAAGTATCTTTTATAACATGATGGTTTGTAATTACATAATTTCCATTGTTTATTAGAAAACCACTTCCGAAAAAAACTTCTGAAGTTTTAAACGGAACAAAGTTTTGGTTATTTGAAGCCTGAGCAATCCAAGATGTATCAAAGTTCATTATAGAAAGCTTCCTACTAAGATTAATTTTTAAAATTTCTGCAGGCTCTTTTGGGGTATCTTTTCCTAAATCATCTGTAATTATAGGTGCATCTTTTTTTTCCAACTCTTTATTTTTAAAATGTATATTTTCTTCGGGTTCATTTGGTTTAGATTTTGAAATGGGAGCAGTATTTATAGTTTGATCAGCTATCTTAAATTTATCAGAAGCTTCTATTAATATTTTAGCTCTCAGAGTGTAACCTAGTTTTTTATAAATCTCAGCAGCCTTTAAAAATAGTCTTTTCTTCTCATTGTTATTACCCATAATTCCTTTTATTGTTCCTAAATATACGTAAATTTTTGGAATATTTTTATTTTTAATAATTTCTTTTTCAAGAAAGTCTATTGCATCAAAAGGGTCTTCATTTAGAAATAAATATTTAGAATAGCCTATAAGCACATCAGGGTCATTTTTTCTTTTTTGTAGTAGTTTAAACAATCTTTTTTTTGCATTATCTGCATAGCCAGTTTTTAATTCTATTTCTACTAAAATTAATTCAGTCTGAACAGGTTTATAGGATTTTTTTAATAAAGGTCTTATATTTTTATATGAATTTTTAAAGTCACCAATTTCTAAGTAAGCTTTAGATATACCTAAGTAAGCTTCTTCATCTTCAAGCTCTGAAGTAAATATTGCATCTTCGAAATATTGCTTTGCTTTTTCATATTCTCTTAGCTTTAGAAAAGCCCTACCATAAGATAAAAGTAATTTAAAATTTTCTTTATCATTTTTATCTGCTGAGTTTAAAATTTCTAGGGCTTTGCCTATTTCACCAAATTCTATATAAATATTTGCATGAGCTAATTTTTTATTTAGATCTTCTTCTGAATTTAAATTGAAATAAAAACAATAAAAGAATAAAAAAAATACTAAAAATAACCTACAGCTAGTTATTGCTTTCATCTGCTATTTCTTTTTCTAGTTCTTTAAAGGCCTCAGAACTTTCTAATCTTAATTTGAGTTCCTCTTCTTTATTTATTTTATTAACCAAAAGTTTATTAGCTGTTCCAACAGGGTAAACAAGCTTAATGTAGGATCTGTATTTAGTTCCTAAATTTATAACTTTTCTATTATCTACTTTAAACCCTGATAACTCTACATTGTCTATTCTACTTATAGTAGTGATAATAGTTTCATCATAATTTTTGCTATTTTCATCTATCCCTACATCCTTTAAAAATCTTTTGGTTTTATCGCTAATAGTCTCTTCAATTTTACTAGCTAGTTCTCTCTTAGCTGTAATCATAGCTTTATCAATAGACATTTGTAAATCTGATGAAGTTGCAGTTCCTTTAGCAGTTAATAAATCTCCTATTTCATCTTGTTCTAAAAACCATTCAGGTATTTCTTCCACAGAAGCCGCCATTTCTTTTTTCTTTTGTTCAACAATTTTCTCTTCATCTGCTTTATAACTTTCTGGTATTGTAGTGTTAATGGCGTCTTTGCCAGATTCACAACCAGCTAGAATTATAATGCTAATGAATATTGCTAGAATTTTTTTCATTTTTTGAAACTCTCCTTTCTAATGCTTTATAAAGTTTTTTCATAATATCTTTATTTACAACTTTAGGATTAATTTTCTCTATTTTCTCTATTAATATAATATTCTTTGCTAAATTTGTATAATCATTATTTTCATAACTTGATATTGCTGAGTAAGTAAAGTAATATACGGCTTCATGATATTTTTTTAAGTTAAAATTTATTACTCCCATAATTGTATTAGCTTTAACATTGTTTGGAGCAATATCTAATGCTTTTGCAAATGAGGCATCAGCTAGAGATAGTTTGTTTTGTTTTATATACAGTATACCTAATGCGTTAAAGTATGAGGCAGAATTAGAATTTTTTGATATAGCTCTAATAAAACTATTTTCTGCATTGGTGTAATCTTGCATATTATAATATATTTTTCCTTTTAGAAAACTTAGATCTGGATAACTTTCTATTGATAACTCAATTTCAGATATTTTTTCTATTGCTTTCTCATAGTAACCATTTTTAAATAATGAATTGGAATAAATATAAGTGCTTTCTTTATTTAATCCTTTTTTATTATTGATATCAGTATAAAGTTTTTCAAATTTTTTTTTATGGAATTGATTATTAGTGATAAAATTTTGAAATTCTTTATGAGAAAGTGGTTTAGTTATGCTTTCTTTAGCTTTTACATTATTAACATTAATTTTATCTGAAATATTTAATTCTAAATCACTAGCAAGTAATTGCAAATCCCTGGGGTTAGGAAGTTTTTTCAATAACTTTCTTGATATATTGTCAGCAATCGAATAAATATTTTCCTCTTTTAGATTATTAGTTGCACTATATAAGCCTGAAGCAATAGAAAAAGGAGAAAGTGGAACACTTCCTTTGGCTTTTAACTCATCTAATCCAGCTTCCCATAAAATGTCTTCAGTTTTAGATGAAATTAAATGCAAGGTTACAAAAACATTAACGCTCGAATAAACCCCTAAATATTTGAAGTCAAATTTATTAATTTTAATTTCAAGCATGCCATCACAATCAATTTTTTTTGCTAAATATAAAAAATCATTTAAGTTTTTAGAATTATATTTATCAATAAGGTAATCAATTCTACTTAACTCTATATCTCTATAGTTTAAAGCAGATAAGTGTGCGTAAATAGACTTTCTAATTATTTTATCAAATCTGTCAGTGTCTGATGTTAATATAAATTTTTTATGTTTAATATCTGATTTAACTGGAAGAATGAAGATACAGTTAGGCTTGTTATCATTAAAACCCTTACTAATAGAAAAATAAACATTGCTTTTTAAAGGGTTGTTCAATCCTTCATCTTTTAAATTAATATTTTCTTTTTCTATGTAATTAGTAGAGCAACTATGCAAAAAAAAAATAATAAATATTAACTTGACTAAGCTATTTATTGAAATACACATTTATAGTCATATCCTTTTTTCTTATTTCAAAATTACTAATCTCATTAATTTTTTCCTTAAGTTCCTTTATGGTATATTCAGTTTTAAATTTAATTTGATTCTTTGTTGCAATTAATAATAAAAATTCTTGTTTATTATTTTCAATTACAAAGGCTTCTTTTGAATATGTTAATTTAAAAAGTATTTTACAGACTGAATTCGGAATTATTATATCAGACTGTATATAGTTTACAGCACAGGCTGCATTAGGAAACAAACGCGTTATTTTTTCATTATATAAATTTCTTGATCCCAATGGTGCATAATAAAAAATATTTATATACATTTTTGATAAAGGGGAAATTATTATTTCTAAACTATCTTTAGAAGCATACAGATTATTTTCTTTATTTATATCATCACTATCTATCTGAAAAACATTTTTGTTTAATTTTACATCAAAATCAAAGTTAGGGTCTGGCTTTTGAGATTTTATAACTTCTGCATTCAATATTTGTCTGCAAAAATAGCTGTTTAAACTATTATCATACCCAGTTTCTCTTTTATTAGTAAAACTTTTTAGAACTCCTGCTGATTCTGTCCAAATATTACTAAATTGTTTGCAACTTTCTTCAGTATTAGACTCTTTGCATTGTAAAATAGTATCTGAGGTAATAGTTTCTCCAAGAGAATTAACTGCTTTTTTTTTTGCATTATTTAAGGCAATTTCACAGGCTTTATTTTCTGATAGATCCTTACCATAATAGTAAGTATCACTTAAAGTTATATTTTTTGATGCAGACAATGAGCAAAAATGCGTTAGAAAAATTAATAAAATTGAAAAATTAGAAAAGATTTTTATACTTATAATATTTTTCATTAATAAAACTCTACTAACACTCTATTCTCATCACCTTGCAGCTGAGGAGTTTGCTCTCTACCTAATCTTATAGCTTGTCTAGTGACATTAGAACGCACATAGGAATGCAGCTCACCATTGGTGATTTTCTTGTCATTGTTTGCATCTGCGTCACCTTCAAGACCTTTCATAAGAAAGTAACTAAATAGTCCATGATCAGCTTCTGGAAGGCTACCAGAAATCTCTGATCCAGACGAGGCACTAAAAACAGTAAAGTTTTCTGGAACAGTACTTTCAACTGGTACAATAGCAATTGGTCTAGCATCTGCTAGAATCATATCCTTTTCTCTGGTTTGTCCTGAATAACATGCATCAAGAAATACTGTAACAGACTTAGGGTTAATACTTTTCACAGTATCAAATATTTCAGAACGTAGAAGGGCAGTATCTTCTAATAATCTAGGTTCGCCATCATAAGGGAGAAGATATAATTCCTTTCCATCATTGCTAGCTAATCCATGACCTGCAAAGAATATATAGATATCAGATTGATTTGGAGTACTGTAGCCTTTGAGCCAGATCTTTAAGGCCTTTTTTAAAGCAGTATTATTAGCGCTATTATTTGAAATTAATTTAATATTAGACTTGTTAATTCCTAAAACACTTTCTGAAAAATCAGAAAAATAATTTGCATCTCTGTCAGCATACTTTGCTTCTGGTGCATTGTTGTATTTACTAATACCTATAATTAGTGCAATAGAATTTTTATTTTTCTTTCCTTTAATATTTAAGGGATTTAATTTTGTAAAACTAAGTACATTATTTTGTAGCGTTTCGTTTCTTTCTAATGTAATGATTTCTTTAGTTGTTAATCCTGAGTTGTCGGTAGCCTCAATAGAGATTTTAATTCCATCTTGAGGAATAAATAGATTATGTGCAAAGGTCCCACTATTAGAAAAATTTACTTTTCGTCCATCAATAGTTAATTCAGCTACTTCAATATTGTCTGATACTTTTCCCTTTATTGTTCCTTGTTTGTCTTCAACATTAGTAGAGGTAATTACTATTAGAGGAGGATCTATATCTGATGATATAAGTTTTTTTTCTTTTTTCTTTTCTGCTTTAAGTTCCGCTAATTCTCTTTCAGCTTGTTCTCTTTTTCTTCGTTCTCTTTCTAAAGCTTCTTGGTTTTGTGCATTTTGACGATTATTATTTTCTGCTACAACAGAACCATTATATTCTCCTTTAGCATATTTTTTACAATCAGGGCACTTATTGTCTTTGAATTGACCTACGTAGACTCTTCCATCAGCAAAGAAATAAGCTCCCTGCCCATCTCTTTTTCCATCTTTCCATTTTCCTACGTATTCATCTCCATTAGCTAAATTATGAGTTCCCTGACCATTAATTTGGTTATTTATCCATTGTCCTTTATAAACGCCTCCATCTGAATAGTAAGCAGTGGCAGTGCCATTTATTTGACCATTTTTAAATTCTCCTTCTAATACATTACCCTTTGTTTCTTCATCTGTAGAAATAACTTTGCCAATGCAGTCGTCCCAGTAAGGCCATTCTGTATAACTTCCCTTAAAAGGAGAACCAGGACATTCATTATCAGCTAAAACAGAACCATTATATTTTCCTTTAGCATATTTTTTTCCACTTTGCCATATCCAATTTTTCCATTGGCCATCCCATACTCTTCCATCAGCAAAGAAATAAGTTCCCTGGCCGTTACTTCCCTCATCTGTCAATTCGCCTACGTATTTATCTCCTTTATATTCATTGTCAGCTAAAAAATAATAAGTTCCCTGACCATTTACTTTATCATCTTTATATTCTCCTTCGTAAATATCTCCTTTATATTCATTATCATTTAAATTATAAAAAGTTCCCTGTCCATTCCTTTTTCCATTTTTAAATTCGCCTACATATTTATTTCCATTAGCGAATGTATAAGTTCCCTGTCCATCAGCTATACCATCTTTATATTCTCCTAAGTATTTGCCTCCTTTAAATTCATTGTCAGCTAAATTATAATAAGTTCCCTGTCCATGCCTTTTTCCATTTTTAAATTCGCCTACATATTTATTACCCTCAATTCCTTTATCAGTTAAAATATGTATACCTTCACAATTATTCCAACTGGAAGGAATTAAATTACTTTCTGTTTTCAGTGGTGAGCCGGGACAATGCTCTAAAAATTCTGTTGCTAACTTTTCATCTTCTATCTTTAATATTCTTTTTTTACTTTTTTGAAAAGTTTCTTTATTAATTATTCCATCCTTATAGAGGCTATATAACTCTGATAGACTGTCTAGGCTTTCCGTGTCAGTATCATTTGCTTTTGCATATGATATACTTATAAAAATTACCGTTAAGAAAAGATAGAGAAATTTTTTTAGCATATTTTTTGAACTATATTTATATCTATGATAATATTATCATATTATTAAATTTAAAGTTTTTTTTATGTTTATTATTAAAAGTTTAACAATTTTTTTTATTTTGTTACTTTTTGGATGTGCTGATAAATCACATACTGTAATAAATACATATAATCCTGGCGATAATAATCTTACCTGTGCAGATATTCAAAATGAAGTTATTAAAGCTGAATTAATAATAGATGCTGTAAAAAAAGATAAGGAAAGTATTTCAGGTGCTGAAGTTTTGGATGCGGTGATGTGGGGTTTTATACCTGCTATAACTAAAGGTCAGAACCATAAAAAGGCTGTAGAAGCTGCAAATGCTAGAATAGAAAGACTAGAAATACTTAAAGAAAAAATGCAATGTGCATCTTCAAATACTAATAATAATAAAAAGAATCAAATTGAGAAACGATTAAAACAACTTCAATCTATGTATGATGCTGGAGACCTTTCCAAAGAAGAATATGAAATAGCAGTAGATAAATTATTTGATTAATTAATTCCATTTTAAAAGAAGATTTAAACGTCGAATGAGGTTTATCTAGGACCTCCTCGCTATTCCATTACAAACACCTTATTTCTCCAGATAATATAACATTGTAATTTTTCAGTCCACAACTTAGTCTACAAAGGGACGTGATTTATGATGATTTATAGTGAAATAGCGTGAGGAGCTTTCGTCAAGAGAATCTAGGCTCACCACATAACATAATGATCTAGATGGCGGATAGGAAGGGATTCGAACCCTCGATACGATTGCTCGCATACCTCCTTAGCAGGGAGGCGCCTTCGACCACTCGGCCACCTATCCATATATAATGTTGCCTAATTATCAATAGAAATCAAGTATGATTTAAATTTTAGGAATATTCGCCCCTATAGAAGGTATGTCATATCCTTTTTTCACTGCATCTCTGGAAGCTATTTTTCTAAACCAATCAGCTACATATTCATACCTAACTATATCTATTTTATGCCACTCAAATCTGGCTACCCAAGGCCAAGTAGCAATATCTGCTAAAGTATAATTCACACCAGCTAAATATTTATTATTTTTAAGCTTTGTGTTCATTACTTTATATAGTCTTTCAGCTTCTTTATGATATCTTTTTTCAGCATACTCAGACTTTCCTTTGTTAAATTTTAGAAAATGATGAGCTTGACCTAGCATTGGTCCTAGTGATGCTGTTTGGAAGTTTAACCATTGTAAACATGCATATCTTTCTTGATTATTTTCTGGTAAAAAATTCTTATATTTTTCAGCTAGGTATAGCATGATGGATCCTGACTCCATAATAGAAATATTATTCTCGTGATCTAGAATTGCTGGTATTTTGTTATTAGGACTTATTTTTAAAAAATCTGCACTAAATTGTTCATTTTTATTTATGTTTATTGGAATAACTTTATAATCTACCAGTAGCTCTTCTAATAAGATAGATATTTTTCTGCCATTTGGAGTTGACCATGTATATAAATCTATCATTTATTTAGTGGTCTATTCATTGTAAATATATTATCTACTACAGAGTAATCCATATAACCTAGCCTTGCCAGAGGTTTTAATTTTTTTACGTTGACTATGCCATCTTTAATATAATTGTCATCTATATTTATACCTATAACTTTTCCTATAATAATGCCATTATATTCGTTTGCATTAACTACTGGTAAATCTACTATTTTGTATAAAGTACACTCTATATTGATTGGTGAAATTTTTAAGGACTTAGGTTTAACTAGTTTACTTTTTATTGTTTCTAAATTTGCAAAGACTATCTCACTTTGATCACTTGAAAGATTAGTACATGTTTGATTCATTTTATCCTTGTTTTCATAAGTAGATAAATTTACAACAAACTCTCTATTATTTTTTATATTACAAAAAGTATCTTTTGGACTCTTTTTGTTTAGCGAGAGTCCATTATTAGCAAACATTACCATAGGAGGATTAGAAGCAACTCCATTAAAAAAACTATATGGAGCACAATTATCAATACCATCATTGCTAATGGAAGTAATCCATGCAATTGGCCTAGGAATAATACAAGATTTAAAAGGATTATACTTTAAACCATGGTTATTTTTTTTTATTTCATAAAACATAAATTTAATTTTTTAATTTTTTTGAAATGATTTTATTTACTATACCTGGGTTAGCTTGCCCCTTTGTTAATTTCATTATTTGACCAACAAACCATCCTATAACCTTTTCGTTTCCATCCTTAAACTGTTTTACCTGATTATTATTTTCGGATATAATTTTATTTACTAATTTTTCTATGTCGTCTTCATTACTAATTTGCTTAAGACCTTTTACATCTATTATTTCTTTAGCCCCTTTAGATGTTTTAAACATTTCTTCAAATACCTCCTTGGCTATTTTGTTTGATAGTGTTCCATCTTTAATAAGATCAAGTAACTCTCCTAAACTTTTAGCAGCTATAGGAGATTCTTCTATACTTTTATCTAATTGATTTAATTTACCAAATAAGTTGCTTATTATCCAGTTAGCAGCTTGTTTAGAATCTCTCCCTTCAGACAATTCTTCAAAATATTTTGCTATTTCTAATTCTGCTGATATGACTTTTGCATCATAAGAACCTAAGTTATATTGTTTTTTTAGCCTTCCTTTAATTGTGAAGGAAGTTCTGGAAGTGTTTTTTTTATTTTATTTATTCTCTCATCTTTTATTATAAGTGGTAAAAGGTCAGGATCAGGAAAGTACCTATAATCGTGAGCTTCTTCTTTTGATCTCATTTTTCTAGTTTTACCAGAACTAGTATCAAAAAGCCTAGTTTCTTGTAAAATACTCTCTCCGCCTTCTAAAAGATTTACTTGTCTATTTGCTTCATACTCAATAGCTTTCATTAAATTTTTAATTGAATTTAAATTTTTAATTTCACATCTAATACCTAATGGCATATTAGCTTTTCTAACTGAAACATTAGCATCGCATCGCAGTGAGCCCTCTTGCATATTTCCATCACATGTATTAGCAAACCTTAAAATATTACGTAGCTTTGTAACATAATCTCCTGCTTCTTCCCAATCGCTTAGATCTGGATAAGTAACTATTTCCATTAAAGCCACTCCTGCTCTATTAAAGTCAATAAAGCTAAGGTCAGGACTTTGGTCATGAAGTGATTTACCTGCATCTTGTTCTAAATGCAAACGTTCAATTCTTATTTTTTTTGTCTCACTTTCGTTTATATCTATATCTATGTAGCCATCGCTTATTATTGGATCTTTGTACTGACTTATTTGATATCCCAATGGCAAATCAGGATAAAAATAATTTTTTCTATCAAAAATAGAAAAATTATTTATTTTAGCATTTAAAGCCAATCCTGATTTTATGGCTTGGTCTATTACAAAAGAATTTATAGTTGGAAGCGTACCTGGAAGACCAATATCAAGTAAATCTAAGTTTTCATTCTCATTGCTACCATAAGTTGCTGAGCCATTAGAAAATAATTTTAATCGTGATAAAACCTGAGCATGTACTTCTAAACCTATTACAATTTCCCACTCTCCAGAAATTCCTGATATTTTAAAAGGTCTTGAATTATTCATCTTATATTTCTAATTTTGCTGAATGATTAAAAGCTAAGGCCTCTTCTAAAGAAAATGCTGCTTTTAATAAAATATCTTCTGTAAACTTATCTGAAATTAACTGTAAACCTAAGGGATTATTGTTTTTACTTAATCCAGCAGGTACTGAAATTGCTGGCAAACCTGCTAAACTCGAAGGAACTGTGAAAACATCATTAAGATACATAGTTATAGGATCTTTTTTTTTTTCTCCTAATATGAAAGCATCACTTGGTGCGGTTGGACTTAGAATAACATCTACTTTTTTAAAAGCTATATTAAAGTCATCAACTATTTTTCTTCTAACTTTTTGAGCATGAATATAATATGCATCGTAATATCCAGAAGATAATACATAAGTTCCTATTAATAACCTTCTTTTAACTTCACTACCAAACCCATCTCCTCTAGTTTTACTATACATTTCATTTAAATCATTAAATTGCTTTTTATATCTGTAACCAAATTTTACTCCGTCATATCTAGCTAAATTTGCTGAGGCTTCAGCAGGCGCTATTATGTAATAACATGGCAAAGCCACTTTTGTATGTGGTAAGGAAATTTCTATAATTTCAGCACCTTGATCTTTTAACAAGCTTTTTCCCTTGTTAAGTAACTGCTGAATATCATCTGACATACCTTCAATAATATATTCTTTGGGAATACCTACTTTTAGACCTTTGATACCTTGCTTTATATTTTTTAATAAATCAGGCATAACAAAGTTTACCGAGGTACTATCATTTTTATCCCAAGATGCCATGTAAGTTAATGCATAAGCAGCGTCCTCTACATTCTTAGTTATCGGTCCAGCTTGATCCAATGAAGAAGCGAACGCTATTATTCCAAATCTTGAGCACCTCCCATATGTAGGCTTTAGTCCAACATTCCCACAAAATGATGCAGGCTGTCTTATAGAGCCTCCTGTATCAGTTCCTAAAGAAAAGCAAGCTCCAGAAGCAGCAATGACTGCCGCTGAACCCCCTGACGATCCCCCAGGAGTTAATGGTTTAGAAAAATCTCTTGTCCATGGATTTATAACCTTTCCATTGAAACAGGTATCACTAGCTGAACCCATTGCAAATTCATCCATGTTAGTTTTACATAATACTATTCCTCCTGCATTTTTTAAGTTTTTTGTAACAGTCGACTCATAAGGTGAAATGAAGTTACTTAAAATTTTAGAGCTTGCTGTGGTTTTATTTCCCTTAGTACAAAAAATATCCTTTACGGCTATAGGAATTCCATCTAAAGGCTTTAGATCTTCAGGTGATTTCGAATCTATAACATTTGCTTTCTTAAGTGCTTCTTCATAGTTTTTTTCAGATAACATGTTATATTTTTTAATATTATTTAACTGTTGAATGTAAGCTTCAATAATTTCCTTTACAGAAATTTCTCTACTTTTAATTAACTCAATAGTTTTGACTAGAGATAAATTAATAATATCTTTCATCTTTATTCTATTACTTTTGGTACTGTAAAAAAATTTCCATTTTTATTTGGAGCATTTGATAATAATTCTTTTTGTTCTATTGTTAAAGAAATCTCTTCATCATTTCTTTCAAAAAGCTCCATTTCATTGACAGTTCTTAAAGGTTCAATATTTTTAACATCAATTTTTTTTAAGTCTTCCATCCATTTAAGAATATTTGAAAGATCTTTTGAATATTCATCTTTTTCTTTTTCTGATAAATCTATCCTTGCTAGGAAAGCAATTTTTTCTGTAATTTTCTTATCAATTAACATTTTTATTTAATATTTCTCATTTTATGATATTAATCTTATATAAAATGATTTCTATAGTACACACTATAAATAAAAGTACAATTACATTTGATATAAATTATTTTAAAACCTTTTTAACAAAAAATGGTAAAATTCTATCTTTAGATACTAGCAAAACCATGATTGGAACAGCTTTGTCAGATGATAGAAAAAAAGTTGCGCTAAGTCATGTACTTATTGAAAGAACAAAACTAGCTGAAGACCTGAATAAAATAGATACTATTATTAAAAATAATAAAATTGATGCTGCAGTGGTTGGATTACCTCTAAATAAAGACGGTTCTAAAGGCAGACAAGCTCAATCTATAATAACCTTTGCTGGAAGTTTTCAAAAGAAATTTTTCTTGCCTGTACTCATGTGGGATGAAAGATTCTCTACTAAAGGGATTGAAAGGGAAATGATAAGCACTGGATTGAAAAAAAAGGATATAAAGAAACATATTGATTGTGCATCAGCAACATGGTTTTTACAGGGTGTTCTCGATAGACTTAATTATGCTAGGATAGAATAATGGCATTCAAACATTTACTTTCAATTAAGGATTTATCAGTAAAAGAAATAGAAAGCATACTTAATGATGCTAATGATTTTCTAAATAAAAAAAAAAATAGAAATTCAAAAAAAATAAAAGGAAAAAATATTATAAACCTTTTCTTTGAAGACTCTACTAGGACATTAACATCATTTGAGCTGGCAGCTAAGCAATTAGGAGCCAGTGTAATAAATATGGCAGTTGCAACATCCTCTATTAAAAAAGGAGAGTCGTTAATAGATACAGCAATGACACTAAACGCAATGAGTCCTGATATTTTGATTGTAAGGCATAATATGAGTGGAGTCCCCTATCTTTTGTCAGAAAAAGTTAATTGCTCAGTTATAAATGCCGGCGATGGAAGTAATGAACATCCGACACAAGCCTTGTTAGACGCTTTAACTATCTTAAGGCACAAAAACAAAATATCTGGTTTAGAAGTGGCTATTATGGGAGATGTTTTACATAGCAGAGTAGCAAGGTCAAATATTTATCTTTTAAATAAGCTTAAAGCCAAAGTAAGAGTAATAAGCCCTCCAACTTTATTGCCACCAGGAATAGAAAAAATGAATGTAAAAATTTTTAAAAATATTAATGAAGGCCTAGCAGGTGTAGATATTATAATGGTATTAAGAATACAAAAAGAAAGAATGAAAGGATTATTTGTTCCATCTGAAAAGGAATTTTTTAGATTTTGGGGTTTAGACTATGATAAGTTAAACAAGGCAAAAAAAAATGCTCTAGTCATGCATCCAGGTCCCATAAATAGAGGAATTGAGATAGATAGCGATGTCGCAGATGATATTGGAAGGTCCCTTATTTTAGAACAAGTAAAACTGGGAGTGGCAGTAAGAATGTCAGTAATTAATAAATTAATTAATAAATAAAAAAGATATGAATAAAATTATATTTACTAATGCTCATTTAGTTGATCCTACTCAAAGGATGGATAGTCTTGGCTCCATAATAGTAGAAAATAAAAAAATTATTGAAATAACCTCTAACTACCAAAATATTAAAAAAAATAAATATGATAAAATTATTGATTGTAAGAAATTAATAGTAAGCCCGGGTTTTGTAGATTTAAAATGCCATCTAAGAGTTCCTGGGGATGAGCATAAAGAAAATTTATCTTATGCTAGTGAGGCTGCAGCATCCTCTGGAATTACTAGCCTAATATGCATGCCTGATACGAACCCTATAATTGATAATGTTTCTATAGTTGAGCTATTACAAAGAAAAGCTAGAAAGGAAAGTCACGTAAAAATTTATACCACTGCAACTATTACTAAAAACCTTCAAGGAAAAGAACTTAGTGAGTTTGGTTTACTAGGAGAAGCTGGAGCTGTAGCCTTCACAGATGCTACTAAATCAGTACATAGTTCCTCAGTAATGTATAAAGCTCTAAAGTATGCCAGCGCTTTTGATATTTTATTAATGCAACATCCTGAAGAAAAGGAATTGAGCGCAGGTGGAGCAATGACCTCAGGGAAATTATCTTCTGAGTTAGGAATAAAAGGGATACCTATAGAGGCAGAAGTAATTCAAGTAGAGAGGGATATTAGGCTTGCTGAAATGACAAACGGTAAAATCCACTTCCTAAATATTTCTACTGGATTGGCAATAAATGCCATAAAAGCTGCTCAGAAAAGAAATTTAAAAATTTCCTGCTCAACATCCCCACATTATTTTTCTCTTCAAGAAAAAGATATAAAAAAATGGAGGACATTTGCTAAATTATCCCCTCCGCTAAGAGATAAAGAAAATATTGAACTAGTTAAGGAAGGTATTGATAATAATATAATAACCTGTATAACTTCAGATCATTCTCCTCAGGATACTGATAGCAAAAGATTACCTTTCGAATTAGCCTCGCCTGGATCAATAGGATTTGAAAGTTTATTGCCTCTTACATTAAATTTGGCCAAAGAAAAAAAGTTTAAAATTAGTAAACTTATAGAATTAATTAGCACTAACCCAGCTAAACTTCTAAAAATAAATGCTGGGTCCCTAAAAAAAGGTAGCAATGCAGATATTGTAGTATTTGATCCAAATAAAAGAATTAATTTAAATAGTAAACTAATAAAAAGTAAATCAAAAAATTTTCCATATGAAAACACCAAAGCCTTTGGAGAAATTTATTTAACTATGGTTGATGGAAAAATAATTTTTCAAAATGGAAAACTTAGTATTTAATTATCAAACAATTGTAGTGTATGTAATTAGTTATTGTATTGGGTCAATACCTTTTGGATATTTAATTTATAAGTTTAAAAGTAAAGATGATATAAGAAAGTTTGGCTCTGGAAACATAGGAGCAACTAACGTTAAACGATTACTAGGAAGTAAGTTAGGTGCTATAACTTTACTTTTAGATTTCTGTAAAACCTACTTTACATGCTTCATTATATTAAGGATATATGGTACAGAAATAGCGTCAATCTCTGGTTTACTGACTATTATAGGACATATTTTTCCATTATGGCTTAGGTTTAGAGGAGGAAAGGGGGTAGCTTCTTTTATAGGTTTTTTATGTTTAGTTTCTTGGCCTTTATCTTTAACATTCGTACTTATTTGGATAATATTTGTAAAAATTTTTAAATATTCAGGTGCAGGCGCTATTTTTTCTATAATTTTTAATCTTATATCTTTTAAGTTGCTTTTATTAATCCAATTTTCATATCAAATGCTTTTATGGATACCTGGGACACCATTTCAATATAATATAACTCTAATTTTGTCATTACTAATATTATTTAAACATTATTCAAACTTTGTAAACTTTTTTAAAAAATAATTAACTTGACTTAGAAAATACTAGTGATTATTTTTTTATTTTTAACTATTTGAAGAATTATGAATTTAGTCATTGTAGAGTCACCAGCTAAAGCAAAAACCATTAATAAATTTTTAGGTAATAATTATGAAGTTATTGCTTCTTATGGACATGTCAGAGATATAGAAGAAAAGCAAGGTATAGATGTAAATCAAAATTTTAAAATAAACTACCAAAAAAATACTGAAGAATCTAAATATCTTAATATAATAAGAAAAAGCATAAAAAATAAAAAGAAACTTTATCTAGCTACAGATCAAGACAGAGAAGGAGAGGCTATTGCCTGGCATATTAAATCAATATTAGAAGAAGATAATCTTTTAAAGAATATAGAAATACTGAGAATTACATTTAATCAGATTACTAAAAAAGCCATATTAGAAGCATTAAATTCTCCTAGGGTTATAGATATGAATTTAGTTAATGCATATCAAGCAAGGAGATCTCTAGATTACTTAATGGGCTATTCATTATCACCCCTTTTAATAAGGAAACTTCCAGGATGTAAATCTGCAGGAAGAGTTCAGTCAGTTGCACTTAAATTAATAACCGAAAGAGAAAAAGAAATACAAAAATTTATACCTAAGGAATACTGGTCTATTCAAATTCAATTATACCTAGAAAGTAATAAAATAATAGAGGCTAAACTTTATGAAATAGAAGGAAAAAAAATTACTAAGTTTAGCATAGAAAATAAAAAAAAAGCGCTGGAGATAACAGATAAAATATCTGCTTCCTCATTTAAGATTAACGATATTGAAAGTAAAATTAGGAAAAATAATCCTTATCCTCCATTTATAACCTCTACTTTACAACTTGATGCAAGTAATAAGCTTGGCTTTAGTCCAGGTAGAACTATGTCCTTAGCACAAAAACTATATGAAGGAATAAATATAGATGGAGAAAATAAAGGGTTAATAACATATATGAGAACCGATTCTACAAACCTTTCAAACGAATTCATTAAAGAAGCAAAAAATGTAATCTCTACAGAGTTTGGAGAAAATTACGTTTATGATAGTGTAAGAACTTTTAAAAATAAGGTTAAAAACTCTCAAGAAGCACATGAAGCAATTAGGCCAAGTGATCCTTTTATAAAACCAAATAATTTACCTGCCTCTTTAGAACAAGATTTAAAAAAATTATATAATTTAATATGGAGAAGATCATTATCTACGCAAGCTAATCAATCTGTAAGTAGAGTTATCTCAATTAAGATAACAGATAATTCTAATAAATTTATTCTTAATGCTTCTACTTCAGAATTAGAATTTGATGGTTATAAGAAAATTTATCAGGATGAAGAATCTAGTAGTATAAAAAAGAATGATGGAATTGATAAATTAACTAAAGACACAATAATTAAAAAAACTAAATGTGAAGAAAAACAACATTTTACTGAACCTCCCCCTAGATACACAGAAGCCTCCTTAATAAAAAAGCTAGAAGAATATGGTATAGGCAGACCATCTACTTATGCTAATATCATGAAAAAAAATCAATTAAGAGGTTATGTCTCCTTAAACTCTAAAAGGTTTTTTCCTCAACCTAGCGGTAGAATTGTTACTTGCTTTTTAGAAAATTACTTCCAGAAATATTTGGATTATAATTTTACAGCAGAAAAAGAAGATGAATTAGATCTAGTATCTCAAGGAGAAAAGAACTGGAAGTCAGTGCTTCATGAATTTTGGGATGATTTTAATAAAAGTGTAGAAACTACTGTTAAGCTTTCTAATACAAATGTATATGACAGTATTAATGAAACTATGAAGGAGTACTTGTTTCCTAAAAAAGAGGGTAATATCTGTCCTTGTAAAAAATCTAGTTTATCTATTAAAATGAGGAAAAATGGGTCAGGACCTTTTGTAGCCTGTACTAATTATCCAGACTGTGACTATATAAGAAGTGAAGTCTTTCCTGATGAGAATTCAGAAGAGGTATTAGTAGAAAATAAAGTATTGGGAAAGGATAATAATATAGAAGTTCTAATAAAAAAAGGTCCTTATGGACCTTATGTGCAATTGGGATCGGATAAAGAAGATAAGAAAAATATAAAAAGAGCATCAATTCCTAAAAATATTAATATTAATGATGTAGATTTATCAATAGCTAAAAAGCTACTAGCTCTTCCTAGAGAAGTAGGTGCGCATCCAGAAACTGGAGAAATGATAATTGCTAATAATGGAAGATATGGACCCTATTTAAAATATAATTCTACTTTTTACTCAATACCTAAAGATGAAAACCCACTAACTATTGGTATAAACAGAGCTGTAGATATTTTATCAAAACCGAAAAAAAGCTCTAATAGAACAGTAAAACCTTTAAAAGAATTAGGTAAACATCCCGATGATAATCAAGATATATCATTATTTAAAGGAAGATATGGTCTATATGTTAAATATAAAGGAGTAAATTTTGCATTACCTAAGGCTGCTACTCCTGAAAATATTTTAATAAAGGATGTCGTAGATATAATTAAAAAAAAGAAAAAGAGCTAGCACTTGACAATAACCATTTTATTATTGTATTAGTAATTATGGCAAAACCTTCATCAATTAAAATAAGACTTAATAGTTCTGCTAAAACTGGTTTTTTTTACGTCACAAAGAAAAATAATAAAACCATGACTGAAAAAATGGAAGTTAAAAAGTATGATCCAGTAGCTAGAAAGCATGTCTTGTTTAAAGAAGGCAAGATTAAATAAAATATAGAAGCTAATTTCCTTGGAAAAGACTTATCCTTCATTAGAAAAACTAGAAATACAGGATAATAATAAACCAACTTTAATATGTGACGCTGATGAAGTTATATTTAACTTTATGCATGATTTTCTAATATTTTTAAAAAAAAAAGAACTATTTTTTAATTGGAAAAGTTATGCATTAACAGGAAATATCCTCCAACATAATAATAAACCATTAAATAGTAATGAGGTTAAAAACCTAATAATTAAGTTTTTTGAAAGCTGTACATTGAATATGAAGCTAATAAATGGCGCAGAAAGTTCTCTTAAAAAAATTTCAAAATATTTTAATATAATAATTCTATCTAATATTCCATTTCAATTTTATTACATAAGGAAAAATGCACTGATAAATAATAATCTTAACTTTCCTTTTTTTGCTAATACAGGAGAAAAAGGTACAGCCTGTTCTACCATGTTAAATATTTTTAAGAAGAAAGTTTGGTTTATTGATGATAGTCCTATACAAATAGAATCAGTAAAAAAGAAAGAACCTATTATTAAAACAATTTTGTTTATAGATAATAAGAAACTTGCTAAGTTAGTAAATAATAAAAATAATTGTGACTTTTATTCTACTAACTGGTCATTTAACAAAAAAATATTACTTAATGATATGAAGAAATATGAATAACATAACTAAAGCTTTACAGGAATTGAATATAATTTTACCTAAAGCTGCTAAACCAGTAGCTAACTATTCACCGTTCACTGTATCAAATAATAGCCTATATATATCTGGTCAAATCCCAATTAAAAGTGGAAAATTAATATATGAGGGAAAAGTAGGCTTAGACGTAAATGTTAAAGACGCTTCCAATGCTGCAGAACTATGCTTAATAAATACTCTAGCCGTGTTAAAATTAGCTACAGGAGACAATTTTAATAAAGTGCTCTCATGTACAAAAATTACTGTTTTTATAAATAGTATAGATAATTTTATTAATCAGCCAATTGTTGCTGATGGGGCATCAAATCTGATTAAAAAAGTTTTTAAAGATAATGGTAATCATGCTAGGTCAGCGGTAAGTTGTAATTCCTTGCCAATAAATGCATCTGTAGAAATAGACTCAATATTTCAGTTAAAATCTTGAAAAATACATTTGAGCTAAAAGTCTATAATGATTTAAAAAATATGAGTGAGTCAGAATGGGACCAATGTAATATAAATGGAAATATATTTACGAGTTATAACTTTTTAAAACTACTACAGGATAGTAATTCTTTATCAGATAGGACCGGCTGGTACCCTTATTATTTTAGTTGGAAAAGTAAAAATAAAACTCAAGCATGTATACCTGCCTATATAAAAAGTAATAGTCAAGGTGAGTTTGTCTTTGATCATGGTTGGGCTAATGTTTATGCAAAGTTAGGTTTAGAGTATTATCCAAAATTGGTGATTTCATCACCATTTACACCTATTACCGGGAAAAGACTTTTAGTTAAAGATAGAAAAGACACTGAAATAAAAAAAGTTTTAATAGAAGATGTTAAAAATTTTTGTATAGATAAAAAACTTTCAAGCCTGCATATAAACTTCATAGAACAAAATGATATAAAATTTTTCACAGATAATAATTTTATAGTTAGATATGGAGAGCAATTTCATTTCACTAATAACAATTACTCTGACTTTGACGATTTTTTAAGTAATTTATCTTATAAGAAGAGGAAAACAATTATAAAAGAGAGAAATCAAATAAAAAAAATGGGTTTAAAAATAAAACTATTCCAAGGAAATGATTTAAATAATACCATTCTAGAAGAACTTTATAAACTATACTTAACAACTATAAATAAAAAATGGTCTTATGATTATTTATCTTTAGATTTTTTTCTCAATTTAAAAAAATACCTTAAAGAAAGTATAGTAATTATTGCCGCACTACAAGAATCTAAAATAGTAGCTGTTGCCCTTAACTTTGTATCTAACAACAATCTTTATGGAAGATATTGGGGTTCATATAAAGATCTTCCCTTCCTTCATTTTGAAGTTTGTTACTATAAGGCTATAGAAATTGCAATTAAGCTAAAATTAAAAAAAGTTGAAGCTGGTGCTCAAGGACCCCATAAGATTAAAAGAGGTTACCTTCCTTGTTTAACATATAGTGCCCACCTATTATTTAACAGTGAATTACATAAATTATTTCTTAAATATAACGAGGTTGAAAAAGAGGACGTAGTAAATCAAGTTAATAACATTAAAGAGCAATATTCTCCTTATAAACTTAATCCTCAAATAAAAAAATAATATTATTACCTTTGTAGTCTATTTTTACTTTTCCGCCTTTTTTTAGCTTACCAAATAATATCTCATTAGCTAAAGACTCTTTAATTTCTTTTTGTATTAACCTTTGTAAAGGCCTTGCACCAAAGTTTTTATCGTAACCTTTCTTAGCTAGATAATTTTTTGCATTAGCTGATAAATGTATAGTAATATTTTTTTCAGACAACTGGCCTTCTAAATAGTTTACTGATTTTTCTACAATACTAGACATTACTTTTGGTGATAAAAAGTCAAAATTAATTATTGAATCAAGCCTATTTCTAAATTCAGGAGAAAACATTTTATTTACTTCTAATTCATTATCATCATTAGATTTTTTACTTGTAAAGCCTATGTTATTTTTATCTAAGTTCTCAGCACCAACATTAGAGGTCATAATTAAAATCACGTTTCTAAAGTCTATCTTTCTTGAATTATGATCTGTAAGTTTTCCATAATCCATAATTTGTAATAATATATTAAAAATATCTGGATGAGCTTTTTCTATTTCGTCTAATAATAATACTGAATGTGGGTTTTTATTTATCGCTTCTGTTAAAGCACCACCCTCGTCAAAACCTACATATCCTGGAGGTGAGCCTATTAACCTAGATACGCTATGCCTCTCCATATATTCTGACATATCAAACCTTAAAAGTTTAATATTCAAAACTTTTGCTAAGACTTTAACTATTTCTGTTTTACCCACTCCAGTCGGACCTACAAATAAATATGATCCTATAGTTTTTTCTTCTTCCCTAAGACCGGACCTAGAAAGTTTCACTACTCTACATAGTTCTTTAATAGCTTTATCTTGTCCAAACACTGACAGTTTTAAGTTTCTAGATAAGTTTTTTAAGACTTTATTATCGTCTTTGTTAATATTTTTTGATGGTATTTTTGCAATCTTAGCTACAATATCTTCTACTTCCTTAGAAGTTATGATTTTCTTTCTTACTGCTTTTAAATTCTGAGCAGCTCCTATTTCATCTAGAATATCAATTGCTTTATCTGGTAGTTTTCTATGATTTATATACCTAGCTGATAGTTGTACCGCCTGCTCAACAGCCTCTTCAGAATAATTTATATTATGATATTTTTCATAAATATGAGAAATACCTTTTAATATTTTTATTGCATCATTTATATTAGGTTCTTCTATATCAATTTTTTGAAATCTTCTAGCCAAGGCACTATCTTTTTCAAAGTATTTTCTAAATTCTGAATAAGTGGTTGATCCTATGCACCTTAACGTACCATTTGCTAAGGCAGGTTTAAGTATATTTGATGCATCTATAGAACCTCCTGATGTAGCCCCCGCACCAATAACAGTATGTATTTCATCAATAAATAAAATATTCTCTTTATGCGATGTAAGTTCTTTTAATAAGTTATTTAACCTTTCCTCAAAGTCTCCTCTATACCTTGTTCCTGCTAATAATGTTGACATTTCTAGAGAATATACTTTAGTATTTAATAGTACTTTAGGGACCTTTTTTTCTACTATTTTCTTAGCTAAACCTTCTGCTAGCGCTGTTTTTCCTACCCCCGGATCACCTACAAATAGAGGGTTATTTTTTAATCTTCTGCAAAGTATTTGTACAGTTCTTTCTATTTCTAAATTTCTACCTATTATAGGATCAATTTTACCTTCTAAAGCTTTTTTATTTAAATTGGTACAAAAGGTTTCTAATGAACTGTTATTTTCTGATTTTGTTTTTTCTACTTCTATATCTTTAGTTGCATTCTTTGTTTCCTTTGTACTCTCATCTTTTTTGTGACTAATGTATGAAACAACATTTAATCTAGTTAAATTTTGTTTTTCAAGAAAAAATACTCCAAAACTATCTCTTTCTGAATACATAGAAACTAAAATATTCAATGCCCTCACCTCTCTTTTACCAGAACTTTGAACATGCTGTGCGGCTCTTTTTAAGACTCTTTCAAACCCAGCTGATGGAGTAGGCCTGGTCTCATCTTCTTGAACTATATCCTTCAACTTATTATCAATAAACTGTTCTAAATCTTTTACAACTTTATCAATATTTACTTTGTAAAGCTTGAAAACCTTCTTAATTTCTGTATCTTTGCAAAGCTGTAACAATAGATGCTCAATTGTAAGAAACTCATGTTTCTTTTGCTTTGCCATTTCAAATGCATTTTGTATACTAATTTCTAATTCTTCTGATATCATATTATTGTTTTTGTACTTTGCACTCCAAGGGATGTTGATTTATTCTAGAAAATTCTAAAACTTGATTAGCCTTTGTCTCTGCAATGTCTAAAGGAAATAGTCCACATATGCCTTTACCTTCATTATGAATAAGTAACATAATATGCTTTGCATCTTCATAGTTTTTTTTAAAAACTGACTGCAAAATATAAATTACAAACTCCATAGGAGTATAATCATCATTCAACATTATAACCGCGTACATATTAGGCTTTTTAAGTTGTACTTTTTCTTTAGTTAGTAAATTATTATCATTATTTAAAGTCATAAATATAATATATAAGAAGTTTTAAAATAATCCAACCTAATTGAAAGCTTTTATAAGTTATTATCAATATTATTTGATTTGAGAATTTGTTTAATATCAGAAATTAAATGACTAAGATCATCCTTGCTTTTTGCTTCACATCTTACTACAAGTGCTGGCTGTGTGTTTGATGCCCTTAACAGCCACCATCCTTTTTTTGTATCAACTCTAATACCATCTATAAAATTAACATTATTATATTTTTTTTTAGCATAAATAGTAACTTTCTGGATTAAAGAAAATTTCTTTTTGTCATCACAAGGTATTTTAATTTCCGGAGTACTAACTAAACTGGAAAATCGTTTTAAAAATTTATTTAAATTTTTTTCTCTTGATAAAATATCTAATAATCTTATTGAAGCATAAAGAGCATCATCAAAACCATAATACTTATCAGCAAAAAAAATATGCCCTGACATTTCTCCTGCTAATAATGCTCCTGTCTCTTTCATTTTTGCTTTAATAAAAGAATGGCCTGTTTTCCACATTAGCGATTTGCCACCTATTTTATTAATTTCACTTAAAATTGCATTGCTTGCCTTCACATCAGATATAATTGTAGCTGCAGGATGATTTTTAATTACCTGGGTAGCAAAAATAAATAATAATTTATCTCCTGGAATAAACTTACTTTCTGAATCTATAATGCCTATTCTGTCTCCATCTCCGTCAAAAGCTATGCCAATATCTGCATGCACTCTTGCGACATTAGTCTTTAACTGTTTTAAATTCTTTTCTTCTGTAGGATCTGGATGATGAGAAGGAAAGGTCCCATCCACTTTAGAATTTATTAAAATATGCTTTCCTGGTAATAATGTGATCATTTTTTTTAATAAATCTCCTGTTGCTCCATTTCCAGGATCCCAAACTACTTTCAACTCTTCATTAAAATTCTTTACATATTTTGTAAGCGTACTTAAATATGATTCTTCAATATTATAATTTTTTTTAATACCCTCTTTTTTAATATTACCTTCTTCAACTCTGGCTAATTTCTGTATATCTTTTCCGAAAATACTTCTGCCTCCAACGAGCATTTTAAATCCATTATAATTAGCTGGGTTATGAGAGCCAGTTATCATTATAGCTCCATCAGATTTTAGTTTCTCACTTGCATAGTAAAGCATAGGAGAAGGACACATACCTATGCATGTGACTTCACTACCATTACTAACTAAACCTCTTATTAATTCTTTATTTAATAATTGAGAAGATATTCTTCCATCGTAACCTACAACTATTTTAGGAGCACTATTTTTATTTCCTATAAATAATGAAAACTTTCTTCCTAAAGCAAACGCATCATTTGCATTTAAGGTCTCTCCTATTACACCTCTAATATCATAAGCTCTTAGTATGCTATCATCAAATTTATGCATTATTATTTATCCTTAGCACCGATACATTTATATATAAATCCTTTTTCAAGTAATTCATTTTTATTAAAAATATTTCTAAAGTCTAAAATTACAGGTTTATTTAAAAGTCTATTTATTCTTTTTAAATCCATCGCTCTATATTCGTTCCATTCTGTATGAATTACTATCATATCTGCCCCTTTAACTACATCAAAAATATTACTCTTCCAAATAATTCCTTTAAACTCTTTTACAGCATTAAATGACTTATTATAAGAAGGATCATGAGCACATATATTTATGCCAAGTTTTTTCAATCTGGGGATTATAACTAAGCTAGGCGACTCTCTAAGATCATCTGTATTAGGTTTAAAAGTAACACCTAAAAAGGCAATTTTTTTATTCTTATATGGTATTCCTAGTACTTTTTTTACTTTATTTACCATATTTATTTTTCTTTCATCATTAAAGTCAATAACTGACTTTATTAATGTAGATTTTAATTTATTTTTTTTAAATGATGCATGTAAAGCTCTTGTATCTTTAGGGAAACAACTGCCGCCAAAACCTGGGCCAGGATGAAGAAACTTAGAACCTATTCTATTATCTAAACCCATTCCTTTTGCTACCATTTGAACACTACCACCTACCTCCTCACATAAATCTGCCATTTCATTTATAAAAGATATTTTGAGAGCTAAAAATGCATTTGAGGCGTATTTTATTAGTTCTGCACTTTCTATATCGGTAAAAATAACAGGAGCTTCTCTTAAATTAAGAGGTCTGTACAATTCTTTAAGTACTAACTGAGATTGATCATTTTCTACACCACAGACCACTCTATCTGGTCTTAGAAAATCTTCAATAGCAGAACCCTCTCTTAAAAACTCAGGATTAGATGCTATATTATAATCTGTACCATACTCTAATTTAGGACAATATTTTTTAAATAAGTTGATTATTCTTTTTCCTGTTCCAATTGGAACAGTAGACTTTGTTATTATTATTGGCTTATCTTTTTTATTAATGATTCTTGCCAAATCTTTACATGCATCAAAAACAAACTTTAAATCTGCCTCTCCATCACCTCTTCTTGCTGTAGGAGTACCAACAGCAATAAAAATTATTTTTGATCCTTTTATGCTCATTAAACTTTTACTAAAGGATAAATATTTAGATTTAGTATTTTTAGTTACTAAATCAGATAAACCAGGTTCATATATAGGTATTATATTTTTTTTAAGTAGATCTATTTTCTTACTGTCTTTATCTATACAAACTACTTCATAGCCAAACTCAGAAAAGCATGCTCCTGTAACTAAACCTACATAACCTGAACCAATTACAGATATCTTCAAAAGCTTCTTCCTTTCTTAAGTACTCTTCGTAATTCGTTTTTAACATCATTTCTAATACTAGAGTCAGATAGAGCAACTGCTACCTGTGCTTTAAAGTAACCTAATTTACTGCCACAATCATATCTATCACCTGAAAATTTAAAAGAAAAAACATTTTCTTTTTTTGCACTTAGTGCTATTGCATCTGTTAATTGTATTTCATTACCCGACCCTTTACTTATTTTTTTTAAATAATCATAAATAGAATTTTTTAAAATATATCTTCCAACTACTGCAAGATTAGAGGGAGCTTTATTTATATTAGGTTTTTCTACTAAGTCTGTGATTTTTGATATTTTGCTTTTTTTTATAGTTCCTTTAACAATACCATAATTTTTTACATCTTTTTTATCTACACTCATTACACCAACAACTGTTGAATTATATTTTTTATAAACGTTCAAGAGCTCTTTTAAACAATTTTTACCTAAAATTAAATCATCTGGTAGCAGCACAGCAAAATCTTTATTTTTAATATATTTTTTTGTTCTATATATGGCATCTCCTAAACCAAGTGGCTTATTTTGATAAACTAATTTAATATTTTTATCTTTGATGGTTAAACTTTTAATAATATTTAAAATTTCTAAGTTACCTTTTTCTGTTAGATGCTCTTCTAGTTTCTTATTTTGAGATAAATATAGTTTTGGAAACTTATTTCTAGTATTAGTTACAAAAATAAAAGAACTTATTCCTGCTGATTTTGCTTCATCTATGGCATAATGCAAAAGAGGCTTATCTATTATGGGAAGCATTTCTTTGGTTACTGTTTTTGTAGCCGGTAGAAATCTAGTTCCCATACCTGCTACCGGTATTACTAAACTTTTAATAGTCATAATACTAAAATATCTTCTATAATTATTTGAGGCAACCTTTGTTTTTCACTTTCATATATATTTAATTTTCCTGCTACATTAAAAACTTTTTCTCTGCCTATAACCTTGCCAATATTACTACCTACCTCGTTAAATGCCATCGCATTAATGGTATTTCCATAAATATCTTCCAAAACACAAAAAATATGTCTTCTAAACTTACCTACTATTTTAGAGAAGATAGGTCTTAACTGCCTTATAACTACCCTTGGCTCTTCATTTTCCTGTCCAAATGGTCCAAGAGATTTAATTTTTTCTATTTCATTTAAGTTTAAAGAATGCAACTCCAGAATTATATCTATATCTAAATTATCTTCTTTTAAAAGATCCTTATTTTTAAAGTAGTCATCTAGTACAGAAGGTAATAGATCTAAGGTATTATTTTTAAGCGTGAAACCTCCTGCCATCTTATGTCCTCCGCCATTAATAACTAGTTTGTTTTTGTGCATAAATTCTATTATTTCATTAGCATGGATACCTTTTATACTTCTTATTGATCCCTTTATGCTATTATTTTTCGAGCTTATTACAACACTAGGCAAGCTAAACTCTTTAGTAAGTCTTCCTGCAATGATCCCTATTATTCCAGGATGCCAATTCTTATTGTAAGATAATATGAAGTTTTTTTTTCTGTTTTTTCTTTTGTGCTGTGTTTGATAAATTTTATCTTTAGCCTCTCTACATGCTATACTTTCTAAAGTTTTTCTCTCTTTATTATTTCTTAAAATGGTGTCTATTGTATTTGTTAATTGATTTTTGTATTTTAATGAAAGAAGTTTAAAACCTAGTATTGACTCCCCTACTCTTCCCGGGGCATTTATGCAAGGTCCTAAATAAAAACTTATGTCCGAAGAATCAATATTTCTGTCAATATTAAGTCTGTCAATTAACATTTGTATTCCCTCATTTTTCTTTTTATTTATTACTTCAATTCCTTTTTTAACAAAAAGTCTATTTATCTTTTTTAAAGGAACTAGATCACAAACTGTTCCTAAAGCAACTAAATCTAAATATTTTTTTATATTTGGTTCACATATCTTGTTAAAAAAGAATTTTTTTTTCAACTTACGGTTTAATGCAACTATAAATAAGAAACTTAGTCCAACGGTCGCTAAATAATTAAGTCCCCTTTTGTCTTTTTTTTTTTTTGGGTTAATAATTGCTAGGGCTGGACTTTGTTTATTTTGTTCATGATGATCAATTACAATAATACTTATTCCTAAGGAAGCTCCATATTCTATTGTATCTTTTTCATTACTACCACAATCTAAACATATGACTAAATCAATTTTTTTTTTGTAGAAATAATCAATTGCATTTCTACTTAAACCGTAACCATCAATTTGTCTGTCAGGTATAAAAACTTCTAGACTATTAACATTTAATTCCGATAAATAATTAAAAATTAGAGCTGAGGACGTTACACCATCCACGTCATAATCACCAAGTATTCCTATTTTTTTTTTTTTTAAAATATTACTATATACATAATCAACACCTTTCTTCATGTCATTAATAATTAAAGGATCTGGAGTTTGATTTCTAAGAGAAGGATTTAAGTACTCCTCAATTTTTAGTGTATACAAATCCCTTTTTTCTAAAATATTTTTTAATATATTAGAAATATTAGCTTTTGCTTTCAAAGCTTCTCTAGTTTCTTTTATAGAATTTTTAACTTTCCAAGTTAAGCCTTTTTGAGATAAATTTTTACTAGAATTAAAAGCTTTTTCCATTTAATTCTTTTCTTGACTTAATTTGTGCTGTGCTTTTATTTTTCTTATAGTTTGTGTTGATGATCTCATTACTATAGATTCTGTAAAGGCATACCCTCCTTTATTTTTAACACCTTTCAGCATATTTCCATCTGTTACACCAGTAGCGGCAAACATAACGTCTCCAGCTGCTAAGTCATCTAAATTATAAATCTTATTAAGATCTTTAATGCCTACTTTTTTTGCTCTATTTATTTCTAGATCATTTCTAAATTTCAATCGAGTCTGCATTTGTCCACCTATACATCTTAGAGCTGCTGCAGCCAGAACGCCTTCAGGTGACCCTCCTGTTCCCATGTACATATCAACTCCTGAGTCTTCTTCTGAAGTAGCAATAACGCCTGATACATCGCCATCAGATATTAACATAATTCTAGCCCCTACTTCCCTACATTTAACAATTAGTTCTGCATGCCTTTCTCTATTTAATATACAAACTACAATATCATTAATTTCTTTTCGTTTAGCTTTAGCAAGATTTTTAATATTAATATCAGGTTTTTCTTCCAAAGAAACTAAATCTGTAGGCAAGTTTCCCCCTATTGCAATTTTTTCCATGTAAACATCAGGAGCATTTAAAAAACAGCCTTTTTTTGCCATTGCAATAACTGTTAATGCATTTTGTCCTCCTGTAGCACAAATTGTGGTTCCCTCAAGTGGATCAAGTGCTATGTCTATTGCTGGTCCTCCTAAATTACTACCTACCTCTTCTCCTATATATAACATAGGAGCCTCGTCTCTTTCTCCTTCCCCTATCACAACTTCCCCAGAAATATCTAACTTGTTTAGTGAGTTTCTCATTGCCTTTACTGCTGCAGCATCTGCTGCTTTTTCATCACCTAAGCCTATCCACATGCTAGCAGATAAAGCTGCTGCCTCAGTAATTCTTACTGCCTCTAACGCAAGGTTTCTCTCGTAAATCTCAAAAGTTTTTTTCATTTTATAACTCCTCTATTCTAAGCAGTATAATTTTAGTCCTAATTCTATCCAATGCTTCTATTTTCTTAAGAACTATTTTTATTTTTTTTTCTGATATTTTATGGGTAACAAATATCAAAGGTACTATATTTTTAATTTTTTTGTCTAACTGGAACATACTTTTTATAGAGATTTTCTGTTTTTTAAAAAATTGTGTAACATCTGCTAATACACCTGGCTTATCTTCAACTCCCATTCTAATATAAAACCTTCCTTCTCTGTTTTCTATATTTTCTGTTTTAATAATTTGGGTGCCTTTTTTTTCATTAAAGATATTTCTTTTACTCTTTTGATCAAAAATATTTAAAATATCGCTAACTACAGCTCCTGCAGTAGGATTTTTTCCTGCTCCTTTTCCTATTAATATTGTTTTCTCAGAGAATTCATCATCAACTACCACAGTATTAAGTTCATTCCCTACTTTAGAAAGTATAGATTTTTTAGATACTAAACAAGGATGCACCCTTTGCATAATTCTTTTATTTTTTAAATTAGCAATACCTAATAACAATATTCTATAACCTAATTTATCTGACATTTCTATATCTGTTTCCTCTATATTAGCTATTCCTTCCACGAAAATTTCATATACTTTAGCCTCATAACCAAATGCTAGACTCGATAGTATTGCTAGTTTATATGCTGTATCCATTCCACTTATATCATCATAAGGATCGGACTCTGCAAATCCTAAATTTTGTGCCTCTTTAAGTGCTGTTTTAAATGAAACATTATTTTCTACCATTTTAGTAAGAATATAGTTACAAGTTCCATTCAATATTCCATAAATATTTTTTATATTACCTGCTAATAGACTATTATGTAAAAGTTTAATTATAGGTATACCTCCACCTACTGCTGCTTCAAAACTAATGTTTGACTTATATTTATGACATAATTCGAATAGAGTCCTACCATATTTAGCAATTAAAGCTTTATTAGCAGTGACAAAATATTTCCCTTTCTTAATAGACTCTTTTGCTAATTCTAACGCTAGTCCGTCACTACCTCCTATTAATTCTATTATAATATCTATTTTTTCTTCATGGACCATCTCTAGAGGGTTTTTATACCATTTATATTTTTTTATTTTAGTAGTTCTTTTTTTTGTTCTACTCCTAGCTGATATTCCTATGATAACCAAATCTAATTTATAGTTATTTTTGTAAAAATTATTTTTTTTTTGAATTATTTCTATTAACCCTCCGCCTACCGTACCTAGACCTACTATTCCTAACCCAATTTTTTTTTTTTTCATTACATGAACCTAATATTATTTTTAATATTTCTAGCTGCTTGTCTAATTCTGTGCTCATTTTCTACTAAACTAATCCTAACATTTTTATCTCCATACTTTCCAAAACCTATTCCTGGAGAAACTGCTACACCTGCTTTTTGCAAAAGCAACTTAGAAAAATACAAACTTCCTCTGTCAGAATAATATTTTGGAATGGGTGCCCAAACAAACATAGTAGCTTCAGGAGGAGGAAATTTCCATCCTGCTCTTTTAAAACTAGCTACTAAAACATCTCTTCTTTTCTTATATATATCTCTTATTTCTTTTATGCAGTCTTGCGGACCATTTAATGCTGCAGTAGCAGCAACTTGAATTGGAGTAAAAGCACCATAGTCTAGATAAGACTTGATTCTTGCTAATGCAGATATGAGTTTTTTATTTCCACATGCAAATCCTATTCTCCATCCAGGCATATTAAATGTTTTACTCATAGATGTGAATTCAACTGCAATATTCTTTGCTTTTGTAATTTGAAGTATTGAAGGAGGAGGATCTATATCAAAATAAATTTCCGCATATGCTAAATCAGATAAGATCCATATTTGATTTTTATAGCAAATATTTACTAACTCTTTATAGAAGTCTAAACTTACTACACTAGTAGTAGGGTTATTAGGGTAGTTAATAATTATTGCCTTAATTTTATTTTTGAATTGTTTTATTTTATTTACTAAATTTCTTAAAAAAATTTCTTGATTATCCATTTTAATACTTCTAACTCCTGCTCCCGCAATTAAAAATCCATATGGATGAATTGGATAACTAGGGTTAGGAACTAAAACTAAATCACCTTTTGAGGTTATTGCTGAAGCTAAATTAGCAAGACCTTCTTTAGAACCTAGAGTTACTACTATCTCTGTTTCTTTATTTAAATCAACATTAAATCTTCTTAAATAATATTCTCTTTGAGCTTTTCTTAAACCATCAATACCTCGGGAAATAGAATATCTATGAGTTTTCGTATTTTTTATAGTAGCGATTAATTTATTAACTACATGCTTAGGTGTTGGGTTGTCTGGATTTCCCATACCTAAATCAATGATATCTCTTCCTTTTGCTCTTTCTTTAGCTTTTAAATGATTAATTTCTGCAAATACATAAGGTGGTAATAAAGAAACTCTTTCAAATTTTGTTTTCATAAAATACTATTAATTAGAAAAGAGAAAAACTTCCACCCTTCTATTCTCGCTTTCTGTATTATTACCTTTAGCATTTGTAGAAGGTTCCATATCGCCTTTACCCAAAATAGAAATATTATTAGCTGAAAAACCATTATTTACTAACATATTTTTTAATGAATCCGCTCTTGCAAAAGAGAGATCCATATTTATTTTTTTTCCAGTAGGACTATCTCCTCCTAAAGAAGAAGAATGTCCAACTAAAACTAAGGAGTTATCTTTATAAATTTTAATAATTTCTTTTATTACAGATATAGCTTTTGTATCTGGTACTACAGAATTATTAGGAAAATAAAAAACTGCTATTTTATCTTCTTGCTTGTATTCCGATTTATCTTTCGTTGATTCAATATAAGAAATTTTCTTAGCTTTATTAGAGGTTGGTGGATCTGAATTAAGTATTAATAATCTAACTCTCATTCTAACGTTTTGCGATATCTGAGAAATAAGATTCATATTTTTTTGCTCTAAAGTAAGCTCTTTTCTATCAAGTTCTTGGTCATTTCTATAATCATCTCCCTCAGAAACTTCTTGTGTTTCTTCATTACTTTTTTCTCCTTCAAAAAAATCTTTTTCTATATCAGAGAATTCTGGTTTTTCAGAAGGAATGTCGGATATCTTTGGCATTGACTGTGGTAATTCATCTTCTAATGTTTTTTCATCATCAATTCCACCTTCATTATTTTTTTTTTCTTCCTCTTCTTCTCCATAAAAGAATTCTTCTGTTTTATCAACAATACCTGCTAAATCTATAGTATCTGAGATTGTTGAACAGCCATTTAAAAAAAATAGCACTAAAAGAAAAGAAAGAAGATTTGTAAGTATTTTAAACATTACATTTATATATTAAGGATATAATGAATGATTATCAAGTCCTAAGTCCTCTGACCAATTCATCAATATATTTAGGTTTTGTATAGCTTGACCAGATGCTCCTTTTATAAGGTTATCAATTACTGAAATAATTGTAAACCATTCACTATTCTTATTTTCTATAAGTCCTATTCTACAATGGTTTGAACCCACTACATCACTTATTTTCGGAATACTTCCTACTTCATTTATGTATATGAATTTTTCATTTTCATAATAATTTTTTAAACATTTTAAAATATTTCCGCTTTGTTTTTTCACATATATAGTACTTAATATACCTCTATTTATTGGAATAATATGTGGGGTAAAGGTAATATGTATATTTTGTTTGGTCGTAACCTTTAATATATGTTCTATCTCAGGCTTATGTCTGTGCCTACCATTGCCATATGCTCTGATGCTTCCAAAGTTTTCAGAGAAAAGAAGTTCTTGCTTTATATTCCTTCCTGCTCCAGTAATTCCAGACTTTGAGTCTATAATTATATTATCTATATTTATAATATTGCTTTTAATTAGAGGAATAAGGGGTAATAGAATCGAGGTAGGATAACAGCCTGGGCATGATATGAACTTTGACTTCGTAATATCATTTCTAAAAACCTCAGATAAACCATACGTAAATTTTTTCATAAATTTAGGGTTTTTATGCTTTTCATAATAGTCTTCATATAAATTTAGCTCTTTAAATCTAAAATCTGCTGATAGGTCTATTATTATTAAATCTTTAGGTAATTGATCTATCACACTTGCTAATACACCAGTAGGCGTGCAGCAAAAAATCACATCTATATTTAATAGATTTACTTGATTTAAAGAGGTTATTAATGGGAGTTTAGAGTCATTGATATTTGAGAAGATTTCAGATATTTTTTTTCCTGCATTTTGGTCTCCTATTAACTCTTTTATTTTCACTAAGGGATGCTTAAGTAACATTCTAAGAACTTCAGATCCTGTATATCCAGAAGCTCCCAATATGGCTGCTCTTATTTTTTTTTTTTCAGTTATATTAAACCACTCCTATAAAGTGAAAGAGAAAAAACTACCTTTTACTAAATTGATAACTTCTTCTGGCTTTTGCTCTACCATACTTTTTTCTTTCAACTACTCTGGAGTCTCTGGTTAAAAAGCCTTCTTTTTTTAAATTTTTTCTTAATTCTGGTTCAAAGTTTACTAAGGCTCTTGAGATACCGTGTCTTATGGCCCCTGCCTGACCAGATAGCCCTCCTCCTTTTACTGTACAAACTACGTCTATCTCTGTTTTTCTGTTAGCAGAGACAAGGGGTTGGTTTAATAGCAATCTATGTGATTTAAATGCGAAATAGATATCTTCTTCTCTGCCATTTACTGTAACTTTTCCCGTACCAGGTCTAATCCAAACTCTAGCTATAGAAGATTTTCTTTTACCCGTAGAGTAAGCTCTACCAAGAGAGTCAGTTTTTTTTTCTAGTATGTTGGTAGTTTCAATGTTATTTTCAGCTTGCAATTTTCTTTCCTATAAAGTTTTTTCTATTAAATTTTTTAAAGTCTATATTTTCTGGTTTTTGAGCATTGTGTGAATGGTTTTCCCCAGCATATATATGAAGCTTTTTAATCTGCTCTCTACCTAAAGTTCCTTTTGGTAACATTCTTTTAACTGCTAAATTTAGGACTCTCTCTGGATATTTGCTCTTTAATATTTTTTCATATGAGGTTTCTTTAAGCCCTCCAGGGTAGCCTGTGTGTTTACGATACATTTTTTGTTCTAGTTTTTTTCCTGTCATAATTATTTTATCAGCATTAACTACTATAAAGTTGTCTCCACAGTCTAGATTGGGCGAATACCATACTTTGTGTTTTCCCATTAAATGAAAAGCAATGTAAGATGCCAATCTTCCCAATACGAGACCTTCTGCATTGATAATATACCATTTTCTCGATATTTGTTTTTTACTAGTCCAATTAGTATTCATATTATAGTTATATACTTTATTTAAAATAATCTATAGTTTATAATTATTTGTAGCTAATATGTCAACTAACAAAATTTTATTAACAAAAATCGTTAAAGGTAATATCTTTGAAATTACTTTAAATAACTCTTTAAAAAGAAATCCTTTATCTTTAGAACTTATAACCTCAATGCAAAACTTATTAAATAAGATTAAAAAAAATAAAGATATAAAGGTTGTATTAATTAGATCGACTGGCCCAAGTTTTTGCTCAGGTCATGACTTAAGGGAAGTAAAGAGCTACGCATCTTCAAAGAAAAAACTTCTTAATCTTTTTAATACATGTAGTAAAATGATGCTGACGTTTAGAGAAATTCCTCAACCAGTTATTGCATGTGTTGATGGTTTAGCAGCAGCCGCAGGATGTCAACTTGTTGCAAGCTGCGATTTAGTAATTGCTACTGTTAACTCAGAGTTTCAAACACCAGGCGTTAATATAGGTCTATTTTGTTCTACACCTATGGTAGCTATTTCTAGAAAAGTTTCTGCTAAAGATATGATGTATATGCTTTTAACAGGAAAAAAAATAACCGCTCTAGAAGCTAAAGATTTTAAGTTAATTAATTTAGTTGTTGAAAAAAAAGATTTCCAACAAGAAATCAGCACTATAACAAAACTACTAACAGAAAAATCCTTTCAATCAATTAAAATAGGAAAAGAAGCTTTCTATAAACAACTAGAAATGCCTTTAAACCTAGCTTACAAATATACTTCAAAAGTAATGACTACAAATATGAGTACAAAAGATGCAAATGAAGGTATTAATGCTTTTGTTCAAAAAAGAAAGCCAAAGTGGTCACAATAGTTTATGTATAATAAAAATGATTTAAAATATGAAGACGATTACTTAAGAGATATTTTATCTTCAGTTAAAACCATAGCAATAGTAGGATTGAGTGGAGATGAAAATAGACCAAGTTTTTTTGCTGCTAAATATCTTCAGATCAGAGGTTTTAAGATTATTCCAATAAATCCAATTACAAAAAAAAAATATATCCTTAAAGAAAAAGTTTTTTCCAATTTGTTAGACTTAAATATTGTTCCTGATATGGTAGATATTTTTATAAGTAGTAAGAAAGTTCTTCCTTTTGTTGAAGATGCTATTAAAATTAAAACTAATACCATTTGGTTGCAATTAGGTGTAGTAAATAAAGAAGCAGAAACAAAAGTAAAAAAAGCTAACATTAATTTTGTAATGGATCGTTGCCCTAAAATAGAATATGCAAGACTTAGCGGAGAATTGGGCTGGAGTGGAATTAATTCTAATCTAATATCTAGTAAAAAGATCAGATTTATAAAATGAAAAAAAAAATAAATACCTTTGGTTTTGCAACAAAAACAATCCATTCTGGTTCCTATCCAGAACCAGTAACAGGCGCTAGAAACACGCCTATCTTTCAAACAACTTCATATGTTTTTGATAATACTGACCATGCTAAAAGACTTTTTAGCTTGCAAGATTTTGGCTTTATATACTCCAGGTTAACTAATCCTACTGTATCTGTTTTAGAAGAGAGAATGGCTAGTCTAGAAAAATCTAGAGCAGCAGTAGCATGTTCCTCTGGTCATGCTTCACAACAATTAGCTTTTTTTCCCTTACTAAAAAACGGAGACCACTTTATTTCATCCAATAAATTATATGGTGGTTCAATAAACCAATTTAGTAAAACATTTAAAAATTTTGGATGGAATTGTGATTTTGTAGATCCAGATAAAATTTCTAATTTTGAAAATAAAATAAGAAAAAATACTAAGTTTATATTTATTGAAACACTCTCTAATCCTGATGGATCAATCGTAGATATCGCTAAAGTTTCTGAAATTGCTATAAAGTATCATATACCCTTAATAGTAGATAATACATTAGCCACTCCTTACTTACATAACCCGGTTGATTGGGGCGCAAATATTATTACTCATTCTCTTACTAAATTTATCTGTGGTCATGGTACCAGCATGGGAGGGATTGTAATTGATTGCGGAAACTTCGACTTTCTTAAAAATCAAAATTTTCCTAGCCTAAGTGAACCTAATTTATCTTATAATGGTATTAAATTTTCCGAAACATTTGGAGATTTTGGATATGCAATGAAGGTTAAAGCTGATACTCTAAGAGATTTAGGTTGTAGTTTATCACCACAAAATGCATTTAATATATTAACTAGTTTAGAGACTCTTCATCTAAGAATGAAAGAGCATACTAGAAATGCTAAGATAGTGGCAAAATTTTTACAAGACCATCCAAAAGTAATTGAAGTATCTTATGCAGGTCTAAAATCTAGTAAGTATTATAAACTAGGAAAAAAATATATGCCTAATGGTCCAGGGTCAATCTTTACTATTAGATTAAAGAAAGGCTATAAAGCCTGCATTAAACTTGTAGAGTCTTTAAAGCTTTTTTCTCATGTAGCAAATATAGGTGATACTAGAAGCTTAATTATACATCCAGCATCTACTACTCATAGTCAGTTGTCTGATGCACAAAAAATAAAATCAGGAGCAGGTCCGGATATTATTAGGTTATCGATAGGGTTAGAAACAGTTGATGATATTATTCAAGATTTGGATATAGCTTTAAATTTATAATTACTTTAATCTTCTATCCAAGTTCCTTGTCCTATAGATAAAGATGATCCATCTATCAGCTCTACGAACCTATCAGGCTCTAGATTAACCCAAAATATAAAACATTTATCCTTTGCACCTAAAACAAACCATTCTGTCTTGTCTAGCAACATAAAAAGAGTTAATCTATCAACATCAAGTTTTTTATTATCGTGAGAATAATCATTATAATTTGAAATGAATGCACTCCTTAAGGTAAGATTTAATTCAATTTCCTTATAAGTCTTAAAGTGATCTCTAGCCTCATCAAGTTTTTTTTCGTATTTTTGACAAATCTTTTTGTTATCATCTGCTAAGATAAAATTAGAATAGTTAAGTAATAAAAGTATAATTAGATTTTTCATAATTTTTAAATAGTATAATAATATGAAAGAAAAAAAAATAAACCTAAATACTCAAGAAGGTCTATTAGACTGTAGTCTATTTATCACTAAAAAAAATAATCCTTTTATAATATTTTATATGGATGCTCCTGCTATAAGAGAAGAATTAAGAGAAATGTGCAGGAGAATTTCTAAACAAGGGTATAATGTTATTTTACCTAATCTTTTTTACAGACATGGCACTGAGTCTAATTATCCATTTGATCAAAATAGCTATAAAAAAGATAAGAGTGAATTGAATAAAATGATTGCCACAATGAATAGTACAACTAATGCTATGGTAATAAGGGATACTAATGTAATTATAAAATATTTAGATAGTACCTTTAATAACGGTAATATAGGTATAGTTGGTTACTGTATGAGTGGAAGGCTGGTGATGTCCGCTGCAGCTAATTTTAATCATAAAATAAAGGCTACTGCTTCTTTTTATGGAGTTGATTTAGTTACAGAAAATAAAGATTCTCCTCATTTACATGCTTCTATGATTAAAGGAGAAGTTTATCTAGCTTTCGCAGAAAAAGACTATTGGGTTCCGAAAAAATCTTTAGATATACTTATATCTATATTTAGCAAACTAAAGCTTAAATCAGAAATAGAAATTTATAAAGGAACAGATCATGGTTTTGCTTTTCCTGATAGGGTAACATATAATCAAAAAGCAGCTGATAAGCATTGGAAGAAACTATTTTCTTTATTTGACAGAAACTTAAAAAAGTAAATTTGGTCGGTGCGGCAGGATTTGAACCTACGACCCCTAGTCCCCCAGACTAGTGCGCTACCAAACTGCGCTACGCACCGAAAACTATAAAACGGCATGTATTTTTTTTAATATAATATTAAATTTTTCCTCTAAAGTAATAGTACCAAAAAAGACTCCGTTTTTTTTAAAAATATATAACTGTGAACTATGATCTAAAGTATAAAAATCATCTTCTAAATAGACCTTTTCATAATATATATACATACTTTTTAAAAATTCTTTTATATTTCTTTCGTTACCAGTAATACCAACAATTTGTTTATTAAAATTACTTAGATAATTCTTCATATTACCTAAGTTATCTCTTTCTGGGTCTACAGTTACAAAAAAGAAATTTATTTTATTGCTGTCCTTACCTAACTTCTCAATAATATCTGATATCTCGGATAATGTATTGGGGCAAATATCTGGACAGTTTAGAAAACCAAAGAAAAATATAGAAGGATTGCCTAACACTAAATCTAAAGTAAAAGATTTTCCTTCATGTGTGATTAAATTTAAAGTATTTAAATTATCAGTAACATGGAATTTATTTGCATCCTCATTTTTAGTATAAAAAATTAGAAAAAAAGTAACTAAAACTAAAGTAGTAAATACTATGAGGTAGTTTTTTTTTCTACTCATAGAGTTTTTTAATTTCTTTTAGGTTTTTTACTAATTGATCTAATTTTTTAGAAACTTCATATGATACGGTCAGCTTTCCCTCTACTTTAATATCTTGTATTTTATTTTTAGAAAGGTAGTTTTTCACACCTTTAATAGAATATCCGTCTTGGTTTAAAAGCTGTTTTATTCGGCGGATAAGATTTATATCATTTTCCGAATATAATCTTCTGCCTCCTTTTCTTTTAAGAGGAGTTAGTTGATTAAAGCTATCTTCCCAGAAGCGTAAAACATGTTGTGGAGTTTTTATCATTTTTGATACCTCTCCAATGGTTTTATATGCAGAAGAACTTTTCATGTATACTACTTGTTAATATTTTCTTTCAATAATTTTGAGCTTTTATATCTAACTACATTTCTTTTCTTTATTATAGCCTCTATTCCAGTTTTAGGATTTCTTCCATATCTTTCTCTTTTTTTTTTCATTGAAAAGTTTCCTAGCTTTGGTATTTTGACTACTTCACCTATTTTAACTTTTTCTTGAATTATAGAAAAAAAAGAGTCAATAAATTCCTTAGATTCTTGTTTAGAGAAACCCAATCTTTGATTAATTTTTTCAGCTATATCTTGTTTTGTTAAGTTTTTTTTTTCCAACTTTTTTCCTTTTTATTTTTCTATAAACTATCTAGTCCTTTCAAGATTTTAGCATCAACACCCTCTTTAGAAAAGTCAAAAGCTATATCTATTGCAGAAGCAAAGCTTAAGTCATCAGCTCCACCATGACTTTTTACTACTATTCCATTTAACCCTAGGAATAATGCTCCGTTTCTGTTTCTAGGATCTAACTTAGTTTTTAAAGATCCTAAAGATTTTCTAACTAAAAAATATGAAAGCTTTCCAAATAAAGTATCTGAAAACATTCTTTTAATATAAAATGTACAAAGCTTAGCAATGCCCTCTGCAGTTTTCAGGGCAATATTTCCTGTAAAACCATCCGTAACCACAACATCAACAATACCATTAGTAATTTCACTTCCTTCAACAAATCCTTTAAAATCATTTATTAAATAAGTTTTTTTAATATGTTCTGCAGCCTCCTGCAAAACAACCTTCCCTTTTTCAGCTTCCGTACCAACATTTAATATTCCTATAGTAGGTTTTTCTTTTCCTAAAATAATTTTAGCAAACTCAGATCCCATGATCGCAAATTGTACTAAACTTTCAGAATTACTATCTACATTAGCTCCCAAGTCTAACATTACAAACTCTCCACTCATGTGGGGTATTGTTGTTGCTATTGCTGGTCTATTTATTCCACTTAATGTTCTAAGTGTAAACTTTGATAAAGCCATTAGTGCTCCTGTGTTACCTGCAGATACTACAGCATTTACTTTTTTATTTTTTAACCAATCTAAAGACATACCCATACTTGTTTTTTTACCTTTTCTAAGGACTAAAGAAGGTTTATCTTCTGGTAATACAACTGATTCTGTTCCAACTATTTCATAGCTACCTTTTAATATTGGGTGTTTTTCAACTATTTTAGAAATAATGTCATAGTCACCAAAAAATACGTACTCTGAATCAGGATGTCTTTCCTTACTTAATGCAGCTCCTGATATAATTGAGTCTGGTCCTTTATCGCTTCCCATTACATCTATAGCTATTTTTATGCTACTAGACATACAAGCTACTCTTTTTTAACTTCTTCTTTCTTGAAATGTATTACTTCCTTAGCGTTATAATAACCACAGCTAGGACAAACATGATGTGGCCTTTTTTCAGCACCGCAGTTGGGGCATTCCATTACCAAACTATTGATTAGTGCATGATGAGAACGCCTTTTTCCTCTTCTAGAAGAAGAAACTTTTTTTTTAGGTACAGCCATAAAATTACCTTTTGTAAATATTAATAAATTTTTCTAAATCAAAAAATATATCACTATTCTCATTAATATCGAATAATTTTTTTGATTTAATATTTTTTATATTTAATAAAAAATAATCTAACATAATTAATTTAATTTTTTTATCTATATTTTTGTTTAATCCATACACATTTCTGTTCAAAGATTTATATAACATATTTTTATTTTTTTTTGATTTACTGTATGCCTCTATCCTTCCAGCAATAGCCTCTGACATTTGAAAAATTTTTTTACCAACAGAAAGGTCTCCTACTCCAATTTCTCTCAAATTAGAGTCGAAGTCCTTTAGCATTATATTTAGTATTTCTTCATATATTTTATTTTCTAATATATTTTTTTTAAAAAGAACAGTGTGAACAAAGTAGAAATGCAAAATAATTAAATCAAACCTACCATCAATAGTATCTGGAACTTTTAATTTTTTATAAAAGGTTTTATTTCTTGAGTGCAAAACGATTTTTTTATAAATTAAATATGCCGTACTTTTGATTTTTTTTTTTTATTTTTAAAAAACATTTTATAATTTTTACTTTATGTAGTATTTAATTTCTTATGCTAATTAGTTTTACTAGATTTCTTTTTAATTTTTTAATTATATTTGTGTTAATAAGTTTAATTTATAGTTGTGCACCAAGAATTTCAAGACATGGTAATTTTTTTTCACAAGAAGAATTAAAATTACTACAATCTACTAAACTAAATAAATCTGAAATCCTCCAAATTTTTGGACAGCCGTCTACCAAATCTACTTTTTCTGATAACATTTGGTACTATATTTATTTCATACAAAAAGAAAAAGCCTATTTCAAAGTTAAGAATACAAAAAGTACGGTATTAAAAATAAAATTCGATAAAAGCCAAAATGTTATTAGATACAATCTTATTAGGGATGACTCTAATATTGATATAAAAACTAGTATCGAAAGTTCTTCCACCTCATCAATAAGTAGAGGTTTTGTAAGAGAACTACTAAACTCTTTTGTAAAAAGAATGGAAGAACCATAGTCTTGTAAAAATCAATGTGATAAAAATGCTAATAGCAATAAAGCTACTATATTAGTTATTTTTATCATAGGATTTACAGCAGGACCTGCTGTATCTTTATAAGGATCGCCAACAGTATCACCGGTAACGGCTGCTTTGTGAGCCTCAGAACCTTTACCTCCATGATTCCCGTCTTCTATATATTTTTTTGCATTATCCCAGGCACCTCCTCCTGAAGTCATACTTATAGCTACATAAAGTCCTGTTATTATAACTCCTAATAGCATGGCACCCAAGGATATAAATGCCTCTGATCTCCCTGCCACTAATTCAATAACTAAGTAAAATATTATAGGTGCTAAAACAGGTAACATTGAAGGTATTATCATTTCTTTAATTGCCGACTTTGTTAGTAAGTCTACTGTTTTTCCGTAATTAGGTTTAGTTTTTCCAGTCATAATTCCTTTGTTCTCGTTAAATTGTCTCCTTACTTCTAATACTACTGATGATGCAGCTCTTCCCACAGCTGTCATAGAAAGTGCACCAAATAAGAATGGTAGTAAACCTCCGAATATTAGACCAACTATCACAAATGGATTATCTAAAGAAAAGTTTATTTCTAATCCTTCAAAATATGGATAAGAAGCTGAATTAGTAATGAAATAATCTAAATCTTCTCTATATGCACCAAACAATACCAGTGCACCTAAGCCAGCAGAGCCTATTGCATATCCCTCTGTAACAGCTTTTGTTGTATTTCCTACTGCATCAAGATTATCAGTTGTTTTTCTTACTTCCTCTGGAAGGTTTGCCATTTCCGCTATACCTCCTGCATTATCAGTAACAGGACCATAAGCATCTAATGCAACCACCATTCCAGCTAAAGCTAACATGCTGGTAACTGATATAGCTATACCGAATAATCCTGCTAGACTATTAGAAATTATTATGGCAACGCAAATTATTACTGCCGGTACAGCAGTTGACTCCATAGAAATTGCCAATCCTTGTATAACGTTAGTACCATGTCCCGTTTCTGATGCTTTAGCTACAGACTTAACTGGCCTAAAGTTAGTTGAAGTATAATACTCTGTAATCCAAATAAATAGTGCAGTAACTCCTAATCCTATAATGGCACAATAGAAAATATCCATTGCTGAAAAATTACCATTAGTACTGTAAAACATGGTATCCATATCAACAAAAATTTCGATAACTGCAAATATACCTATAAGAGCTAAAATTGATGTAACTATAAACCCTTTATAAAGCGCTCCCATTACTGAACCATTTTTAGAAAGTTTTACAAAAAATGTACCTATTATTGAGGCCAAAATACATACTCCTCCTATAGCAAGTGGGAGGTTCATCAATAACACTTCAACATTTCCACTAAAAAAGATAGAAGCTAATACCATTGTTGCAACCACAGTAACTGCATAAGTTTCAAATAGATCAGCTGCCATTCCAGCACAGTCTCCTACGTTATCTCCTACATTGTCTGCAATAACGGCTGGGTTTCTAGGATCATCTTCTGGTATACCTGCCTCAACTTTTCCTACTAGGTCAGCTCCAACATCAGCTCCTTTTGTAAATATACCTCCACCTAATCTAGCAAAGATAGAAATTAAGGAAGCACCAAAACCTAAAGCTACAAGTGGGTCAATTAACTCTCTACCTGTTGAACCAGTTTTAATTAAATAATAATAAGTAAGACAAATTGCTAATAAAGCTAGTCCTGCTACTAACATTCCTGTAACAGCTCCTGATTTGAAAGCCACATTTAAACCTTGATTTAATCCTTTTTTAGCTGCTTCAGTAGTTCTTACATTGGCTCTGACTGATATATGCATACCAATGAAACCTGCTAGCCCAGATAACACTGAACCTATCAAAAAACCCAAGGCCACATTGAAATCTAAGAATATGGAGATGAATATAAATATCAAAATGCCTACAAAAGCTATAGTAATATACTGTCTTTTTAAATAAGCTGAGGCCCCTTCTTGAATAGCCCCTGAGATTTCTCTCATTTTCTTGCTACCTGCAGGCATATTTAAAACTTGTTTGGCAGTAATAAAGCCATATAAAATTGCTATCACCGCTGCTACACTAGAAAATAATAATATTTGTTCCATCACTAATTACCCCTTGTAAATTATTTAATTTTTGTACAATGCCAGATGATTTGATTTAATGCAATACTCTATTTGAACTTACATACTAAAAATGAGAAAAACCACCTGAAACTTTTTTTCCATCTAAATAAACTCCTTTTTCTTTTATTATTTTGCCTATTATTGAAATTTTTATTTTAAATTTCTTTTCCATATTAAGTATTTTCTTAAAATATTTTTTATCAAAACTAAAAGCGAGTTGATAATCATCACCAGCTAACAACAAGTCAGAAAGTGTAAATATTTTTTTTTTAGTTAATAGTTTTCCTAGATTAGATAATGGAATGCTATTTCTAAATAAGCTTACTCCACAATTTGAAATAATTCCTAACTTTCCTGCATCTTCTATTAAACCATCTGATAAGTCTATACAACTTTTAGCATATTTAGTTAATGCATATGCAAAGTTGTAAAGTCTAGGTGGGTATAAAAAAGAATCGATAGCTTTTTTCTTTTGTATTTTATTATCAATTTTAATTTTTTTTTCTATACAGTTAAGTCCTATAAAACTCTCTCCAATATTTCCAGTTACTGCCAATAAATCATTAACTTTACCTCCTCTTCTTCTCAGTAGGTTTTTATAATTACTATTTTTTCCAACAGCAGTAACACTGGCTATTAATGGCCCATCATAAGAAGTCAAATCACCACCAGCAATTTTAACATTAACTAGGTTTAAGGCCTCTTTTATACCTTTAGAAATATTTTCAAAGTAAATACTACCTTTATTTTTTGGCAAAGATAAGGATAAAAAAATACAATATGGGATAGCCCCCATTGCAGCTAAATCACTAGTGGCAGACAAAATAGCCCTAAGTATAATTAATCTAGAATTTAAATTATTTGGACAATGAACACCTTGTATAAAACTATCAACACTAATTACATAGTTACCATTTTTAAATTTTTTTAAAACTGCGGCATCGTCCTCTAAATTAAGAGCATCTCTAAAGTTATTGCAAAGAGGAAGAAAATATTTTTTTATAATTTCGGTTTCTCTCATTATTTTCTAATTTTTTTACTTAAATTATCTAGTATTCCATTTATAAAACCTGTATTTAATTTATTAAAAAAAAAACCTGCTATTGTGACGTACTCGTCTATAATAACTTTATGAGGAGTTTTAGCACAAAAAGAAAGTTCATATACTGCTAAACTTAATATAGATCTCATTGTAGGATCAATTCTTTCATAATTCCAATTATCTGATAAATTATTTTCTACTAAGGTTCTTATATTCATTTCATTTTTAGAAACTCCTGAAACAATTTTTGTAAATAACTTTTTATCATAATTGGATTTTTTTTTTTGAAAGTGATCAAAGTCAAAACTATGATATTCTTCTACTATATTTTCTATATCAGCTTTAGAAAAATAATATTGGAAAATTACTTGTACAGCTGCCAAACGGGCATTACGCTTAACTTTCATACGTATATTTACGTTTTAATTCTACTTGGTTAATACAAGCTTTAGCGGCTACTTTTCCCTTACCTAATAACTCCTTAGTAGATATTGATCTTTTAAATGCCTGCTGATGATTTTCACATGTTAATATTCCATAACCTATCGCTAAACCATCTAATGATAATTCCATTATTGCCCTAGCACTTTCAGCACACACATAGTCATAATGAGTAGTCTCTCCCCTAATAACACATCCTAATGTAATATAACCATCAAATTGATTCTTAGCAAATGTAATAATAGATGGTATTTCAAAGACACCTGTAACTGTTTCTAAGTCATAAAGAAAGTTATTAGACGTGATTTCTTCTACAGCTTCTTTTAATAAATTATTATAAATATCCTGATAATAATTACTCCCTATGATTAATATATTTTTTTTTCTTTGCATTTTCATATACTTCTTTTTTCTATAACTTTGAGATCAAACCCTTCTAATCCTATTATTTCTTGTTTAGAATTCGTCAACAATAACATTTTTCTAACTCCTAAATCTCTCAAAATTTGCGCTCCTATTCCATACTCCCTTAATTCAGAAGTTGCAATCTGATCTTCTGTTTTAGATGAAAATTCTGCTAAGTTATTATCATTAATAATAACCAAAACTCCACTCTTATTTTTATCTATTTCAATCATTGCTCTCTCTATAGAACTAGTATTTCCTCTTTTTGTAGCAAGGTTTCCCTTAAACAAGTCACTCACGTAATTAATTTTTTGAACTCTTACTAGTGTAGTTTCTTCTTCTGCTATATTTCCTTTTACTATTGCAAAGTGCTGGCTTTTATCAATTTGATTTCTGTAGCAAAAAAAATTAAAATCACCTGCAAAGTCTGTATTTAACTTATCCGAAAATATTTTTTTAACAATTGGATCTTTATGAACTCTCCACCTAATAAGATCTTCTATCGAGGCTAGTTTTAAATCATGATGCTTACAAAATTCTTTAAGGTCATTCATTCTAGCCATACTTCCATCGTCATTCATAATTTCACAAATTACAGCAGAAGGATTTAATCCAGCCAATCTAGCTATGTCTATTGCGGCTTCTGTATGACCTGCTCTAGATAATACTCCTCCACTTTTTGCAACTAAAGGAAAAATATGTCCGGGAGTAGTCAGGTCATCCTTACCCTTTGTATTATCTATGGCTGTTTGGATGGTTCTAGAACGATCAGCAGCTGAAATCCCCGTGGTCACCCCTTCTTTAGCTTCTATAGAAACAGTGAAAGCTGTATCAAACTTGCTGGTATTTCTTCTGTCCATTGGTTTTAGTTCTAATATTTTAGATCTTTTATCCGTTAATGCTAAACAAATTAGACCTCTACCATATTTTGCCATAAAATTAATAACATCAGGAGTCACTAGCTGTGCTGGAAAAATTAAGTCTCCTTCATTTTCTCTGTTTTGATCATCTACTAGCACAAATAGCTTTCCATTACGAGCGCACTCTACCACCTCTTCTATACTGGATAAATTCAAAATAACCTCATTAATATTTTTTTATATTTTTATTAATATACCTAGCTAATATATCAACTTCTAAATTAACCTTATCACCTTTTTCTAATTTACCAAGACTCGTTATTTTAAAAGTATGAGGAATTATATTTACAGAAAAATCATTATTAGTGGTATTGTTAACCGTTAATGACACACCATCAATAGTAACAGATCCTTTTTTACAGATAAACTTTTGTATTGGCTTTGTTAATGAAAAAATCATTAGCACAGACTTATTTAAAAATTTTTTCTCTTTTAAAACACAAATAATATCAACATGGCCTGTAACAATATGTCCTCCTAATTCATCTCCGATTTTTAAAGATTTTTCTAAATTAATAGATGTATTTTTTTTCCAATATTTAGCAGTTGTTACCTTTAAAGTTTCTTCAGATATATTGACAGAAAAATTATTTAATTTTTTTTTTATAACGGTTAGACAAATACCCGAACACATTATAGAAGATCCTATTGAAACTTTTTTGAGACTCATTTTTGTCTCAATGACATATTCTGATGGCTTTTTATAATTTATTATTTTTCCGGTGTCTTGAGTAATTCCTGTAAACATTTTATATTATTTTATTATAAGCTAATTTTATTTTTTTATTAATCCAAAGTTCTAATTTGTTATCAAGTAAAAATAGTTCATTATATAGGAAAAAATTATTATTTCCTTTTAACTCGCTTAATAGGTGTAGTCCAGAGCTACCAACAAAAGAACTTGACCTGTAAATATACATAAAATCACAATAATTTTCATTTAAAAATGATGTAGCAGTTTTTGCTCCTCCTTCAACTAATATTTTTTGAAAATTTAATTCAAAAAGTATTTTTAGTAAACTTTTGAGACATAACAAACCTTTTGAAGATTTTATAACTTTATATATCTTTGCACCTTTTGATTTAAGTAATTTAGCCTTTTTATCACTAATTTCTTTATTTGTGAAAATTATGAGTGGATTATATTTTATAGAGTTAATTAAATTTGAATTTATATTTAGACTAAGGTCTGTATCTAATATTATTCTAGTTATGGGTTTTTTAAATCCAAAAATTCTAACATTTAGCCTAGGATCATCTTCCAAAAAAGTATTTTTCCCTACCAATATTCCATCGTGTTGGCTTCGTATTTGTTGAACATGATTTCTTGAAATCTTAGAAGTAATCCATTTACTACTGCCATTAGAATATGTAATTTTACTATCTGCTGTTGTCGCCAATTTGAGACTAATCATAGGTCTTTTAAACTGATGATAACAGTAGTGAGAATAATTAACTATAAAATTATTTAACTCTATTTTTATAAATTTTATTTCTATACCATGCTTTTTAAAACTTTTTATTCCTTTTTTTCTAGTTAATTTGTTATGTTCTATAAATCCTATAACTACTTTTATTACACCAGATTTTATAATAAGGTTGGTGCAGGAGTTAACATTGCTTTCTAAACAGCAAGGCTCTAATGTAACATAGATAGTAGCACCAGCGGCATTTTTCCCTGCCATTTTTAAGGCATTTTCCTCTGCATGAGGTCTTCCTCCTTCAGAAGTATAACCACTACCTACTATCTGATTATCTTTTACTATAATGCAACCAACAGCAGGATTTATACCAGTATTTCCTAAAGCACGGCTAGCTTGATAAAACGCTGCTTTGAGCCATAAGTTGTCCATAATTATTGTTTAGTATTATCTTTTAGTTCACCTAAAAAGTTCTCAAAGTCTTTAACTTCTCTAAAGTTTTTATATACTGAAGCAAACCTGACATAGGCTACTTGATCAATTTCAGAGAGGCTTTCCATTACTAACTTTCCTATCATTTGAGATGGTATATCAACTTCTCCAGAGCTTTCTAGTCTTCTTACTATTCCACTAATAAGCTTTTCAATTCTATCCGCGTCTACTTTTCTTTTTCTTAAGGCTACAATTATTGAGTTAGCAAGTTTATCTCTATTAAAAGGTGTTCTTTTTCCATCTTTTTTAATAACTGTTAAATCTCTAAGTTGAACCCTTTCAAAGGAAGTAAACCTTGATCCACATGCTGGACAAGACCTTCTTCTTCTTATTGATGAACCATCTTCAGTAGGTCTTGAGTCCTTAACTTGAGTTTCGTGATTATTACAGAAAGGACACTTCATTTTTATTATTTATATAAAGGGAATTTATTGCATAACTTTTTAATATCTTCTAAAACAGATTCCTCTGTTTTTTTAATAATTTCATCTTCTCCGCTAGATAGTCCTTCTATTACAGTTGAAATACATTCTGCTATAAATTCAAACTCTTTTTCTCTAAATCCCCTCGAGGTTCCTGCCGCAGTTCCAATTCTTATACCCGAAGTAACAAAAGGAGATTTTTTGTCAAAAGGTACCGAATTTTTATTACAAGTAATTCCTGCTCTATCTAAACTTTCCTCTGCAGTTTTTCCTGTTACTTTTTTACTAGTAAGATTAATTAAAACCATATGACAGTCTGTACCTCCTGAAACTATATCAAAACCCTCTTTAATTAATTTAGAACATATTGCTTTAGCATTTAAAATAGTTTGTTTGCTATATTCTCTAAAAGCCTGAGTATCAGCTTCCTTAAAGGCAGCGGCCTTAGCAGCTATTACATGCATTAAAGGTCCACCTTGAAGGCCTGGGAAAACAGCTTTATTGATTTTCTTTCCTATATCATCATTATTTCCTAGTATTATTCCTCCTCTAGGACCTCGCAAAGTTTTATGAGTGGTTGATGTACAAACATCAGCATAGGGAACAGGATCAGGGTAACAACCGCTAGCAATTAGGCCAGAGTAATGTGCCATATCTACTAATAAATAAGCATTTACTTTATCAGCAATTTCTCTAAATAATTTAAAATCTATTTTGGATGAATAAGCGGAGGCTCCAGCAATTATTAATTTTGGTTTATTTTCAATGGCTAAAGCTCTTACCTCATCATAATCTATAATACCATCACTCTCTCTTACACCATATGTTATAGCATTGAAATATTTTCCTGACTGATTTGGTATAGCACCATGTGTTAAATGCCCTCCAGCAGATAAGGACATTCCTAGTATAGTATCTCCTGGTGACAACAGAGCCAAATAAACTGCTTGGTTAGCTTGAGAACCTGAATTAGGTTGAACATTAGCCCATTTAGCTGAAAATAAATTTTTTAACCTCTCTATTGCAAGATTTTCAATAATATCCACATATTCACATCCGCCATAATATCTTTTACTTGGGTACCCTTCAGCATACTTATTCGTTAACACCGATCCTTGATACCTCATTACATTTGGAGAGGTAAAATTTTCAGATGCTATTAATTCTACTGTATTTTGCTGCCTATCTAGCTCCTTAGCTAAAGCTTGTGATAATTCAAAATCATCAGTATCAATATTGCAATCATTAGAAGTCTTCTTCTCTATTTTTTCTACTCTTCTTGTATGTCTTTCTCCTTCAAAGTCTGTTTTTAAAAAAGCATTGACGCACTCAAGCGCATCTTCAAAATTAATGTTTCTAGCACCTATTGCTAAAATATTTGCATCATTATGCTTTCTAGCTTGCTCAGCTGTTTCAGTATTATGACATAAAGCTGCTCTGACTCCTCTAAACCTATTAGCAGATATTGATATACCAATCCCTGTTCCACATAAAGCTATGCCTCTATCTACGTCACCACTTAAAATCTCATTAGCTATTGCTTTTCCATAGTCAGGATAATCTACGGGAGAAGAGCTGCTAGGGCCTAAATCTACAACACCGAATCCCAGATGCTCTAAATTATTTCTGATCTTGTTCTTAAGTTCAAACCCTGCATGATCTGAAGTTATAGCAACCTTTAATTTCATAGAATTATCTTTCATAATCTAATATTAATTTATAAATATTGAAAAAAATATCAATCTTTATTCACTAGATTTAATCCTTTTATAATCATTTAACTCTTCTTTAACTTTTGAGATTAGTAAATAAACACCTACAATATTAAATAATGACATCAAAAATATCATTGAGTCAGATAAATCTATAACAGAACCCAAATTTAAACTTGATCCAACTATAACAAAAGAACAGAAAATAATCTTAAATATATTTTCTTTAGTTTTACTTTTTCCGAATAGATACGTCCAAGACTTTAAACCATAATAAGACCAAGAAATCATAGTTGAAAAAGCAAATAAGATTGCAGATATTGCCAATATATAAGGAAACCAGTATATGTCTTTTGCAAAGGCCTTAGAGGTAAGTTCGATTCCTCCATAACCTTCAGTATTTAAATGCATTCCAGTAATAATTATAACTAAGGCTGTCATTGTACAAATTATAACAGTATCGATAAATGGCTCTAACAATGCCACATAACCTTCTGTGATAGGGTAATTGGTTTTTACTGCAGAGTGTGCGATAGGAGCAGAGCCCAAACCTGCCTCGTTTGAAAATGCTGCTCTTTTAAATCCTTGAATTAATACACCTATTATACCACCTGTAATTCCATCTCCGGTAAAAGCACCTACAAATATTAATTTAAATGCCTCCCCTATAAATTCAAAATTTAAAACTATAATAACTAAAGCACAGGCTATATATATCAGTGCCATTAAAGGTACTAATTTTTCAGTTACTTTAGCTATACTTTTGATACCACCAATAATAACTATACCCAAAAAAACTGCTAACACTAAACCATATAGCCATCCATTATTATAAAAGAATGAACTTTCACCCCCTGTAATTCCTAGAAATTGTTGGTAGGATTGATTTGCCTGAAACATGTTTCCTCCTCCTAAGGCACCTCCTATACAACAGATAGAAAACATAACAGCTAGAAATTTTCCTAATTTTTGAAGACCTATATCTTTAAGCCCTCTTGACAAATAATACATAGGGCCTCCTGAAACTGAACCATCAGAATTTATAACTCTATACTTCACTCCCAGTGTACATTCACAAAATTTCAATGACATTCCTAAAAATCCGGCTAAAATCATCCAAAATGTTGCACCTGGACCTCCTAAACTTACTGCTATGGCAACACCTGCAATATTTCCTAAACCAACAGTAGCTGCAGTAGCTGTCCATAATGCTTGTCTATGTGACACTTCTCCTGGGGCATTTTTTTCATTTCTCTTCGATGTTAAAAAGGATAATGCTAACCCAAACCCTTTAATATTTATAAAGCCAAAATAAAACGTACAAAATAATGCTGCTATTATTAACCATGCTACTATTAAAGGAAAACTAAATGCTCCAAAATTAAACGAATAAAAAACTACGCCAGCAATATAGTTAGAAATTGGAGATAAAATTTCATTAACTTTTTCATCAACTGTTGCACCGTAAACAAAGTTAGATTGAATACAAATAGTTATTAGAACAAATATTAAAAATAGTGACTTTTTTATCATGCTGCCAAATTTCCTATATTAAGATCTTTCCAAACTTTTTTTAACGAGTCAACTAAGTTATTTGCCATATCTTCTGTATGTAAGGGTGTTGGGGTAATTCTAAGCCTTTCAGTTCCTTTTGGAACAGTAGGATAGTTGATAGGTTGAACATATATCTTATATTTGGAAAGTAAAAAGTCAGAAGCTCTTTTGCATAGAACTGGATCACCTATTTTTACTGGTATTATATGACTTGAATTATCTATTACAGATATATTTTCTTTTTTTAACTTATCTTTTATAAACTTAACTATATTTTTGTGTTTGGTTCTTTCTAAGATACTTTCTTTTAAATATTTTACTGAAGCTAAACCTCCGGCTACTATTGTTGGTGGTAATGATGTAGTAAAAATAAAACCTGATGAATAAGATCTTATGGTGTCAACTATATGCTTGCTTCCAGTTATGTATCCACCCATGACACCATATGCTTTTGCTAATGTTCCTTCAATAATATCTATTTGGTTGCTGATACCAAGTTCGTCAGATATACCTCCCCCTTTTTTTCCATACATTCCGACTGCATGAACCTCATCCAAATAAGTTAAACAATTATTTTTTTGAGCGATATCTGCTATGTCTGCAATAGGAGCTATATCACCATCCATGGAATATACTGATTCAAATGCAATAACTTTAGGTATTTGATTATCAAATTCTTTGATTTTTTTATTTAAATCATCTAAGTCATTGTGTTTAAAAATAATTTTTGATGCACCACTTGCTCTGATTCCTTGTATCATGGACGAGTGATTAAGCTCATCAGAAAACACAATGCACCCTTTTAAAGAAGATGCCAAAGTAGACAAAGTAGCCTCATTGGAAATATAACCTGAAGTAAATAATAAAGCAGAATCTTTCTCATGGAGATCAGCAAGCTCTTTTTCTAATAAAACATGATAATGAGTAGTTCCAGAAATATTTCTAGTGCCTCCAGAACCAGCTCCACATTTTTCTAGTGCCTCCTTCATCGAATTTAAAACTAGAGGGTTTTGCCCCATACCCAAATAATCGTTGCTGCACCAAACTGTTATATTTTCAGGGTTAGATTTTCCTTCTTCAAACCAGGAGGCTTTTGGAAAACTACTAGATTTTCTTAAAATATCTATAAAAACTCTGTATCTTCCTTCTTTTTTAATATTTTGTATTATCTCTTTAAAGTGATTTTTGTAGTTAAACATTTTACATATATTAATTTATTGAAAACCCTCCGTCCACTAAAATAGTGGCCCCAGTTATATAAGAAGCATATTGAGAAGAAAGAAATAATATCACATTAGCAACTTCTTCAGGTTCACCCATTCTATTTAAAGGAATTCTCTTAAAGTAACTCTCGAAATCTGGTAAGTCTTTTTTTAAGGTTTCAGTAGTACTTCCCTTTATCCAGCCTGGAGCAATACAGTTCACTCTTACTTTATGAGTTGCCCAGCATGTTGCCATAGATTTTGTTAATGTTTCTACACCTGACTTAGTAGAAGCATATGCAGGTAGTGTAGAATTTGCTATTCTAGTGTTTGCAGAAATTAAGTTAACTATATTTCCTTTACTTAACGCTAACTTAGGTAACATTTCATGATTTATTCTAAGCACTCCCATTAGATTTACATTTACTACATCCGCAAAATTTTCAATTCTATATTCTATTCCTCCTTTTATCAAAGAAGCACAGTTAATTAAAATATCTAATTTATGAAGCTTTTTAGATAAGTTTTTAATCGATATTTCATTTGTCAAATCTAAAGCTTTAACAACAATGTTTTGATCATTATTATTTTTATTAAATTCATCTAAACTTTTTTGTGTTTTACATGTAACTATTACATTACCGCCTAGTTTTGAAAACATAGTTGCAGCTTTATAACCTATTCCCTTAACTCCCCCTATTATTAATATATCTTTTTTGCTAAAATCAATACCTAAATATGTCAATTGAAATCCTTATTTACTAAATTTTTAAGTGTTCCTTTAAGAAAAAAGTTTTTTAAGTTATTGCATGCTAATTCCATCATTGTAATTCTTGCATTTGCTGTAGCGCTACCTGCATGAGGCATTAAAACAACATTCTTAAACTTTAATAATTTTTTTTCTACTTTTGGCTCATTTTCAAAAACATCTAATGCGGCTCCAGCTATGTCTTTATTTATTAAAGCTTTTATTAAGTCAGTTTCCCTTATTATTTTTCCTCTTGCAATGTTTACTAAAAAAGCATCATTTCTCATTTTCTTAAATACCTTACTGTTAAATAAATATTTACTACTTTTTGTAAGAGGAAGAAGTAAAACTATAAATTTACATGATAAGATAAGGTCGTTAAACTGCAAATAATCTACTTTATATTTTTCCTCTATTTTCTTGTCTAATCTAGTTCTGTTATTGTAAAAAACCTTTAAACCAAATGCGCTCGCTCTTAAAGCTACTTCTTTTCCAATATTTCCTAAACCCACTATTCCTAATGATTCTGACTTTAAATTTTCACCCCAAAAAAGATCCCATGAGTTACCTTTCCATTTTCCTTCTTTAATAAAATTATTAGCTTCACAAATTTTTCTCGCCAAAGATAAAATTAACCCTAATGTAAGATCAGCAACTGCATCATTCATTAGATTTGGAGTATTAAAAACAGCAATACCATTTTTAGTAGCGGCCTCTACATCTATATTATCATAGCCTACTCCAACATTAGAAATTGCTTTCAAGGTACCCCTATTAGAAGAAATAAATCTTTCATTAACTAAGTTTCCTTGAGCAATTATACCATGGCATCCATTCGCTCTTTTAAAAAACTCATTTTCATTTAAAATTTTATTCTTTGAAGAATGGAGCTTAACTAAAAAATTTTCCTTAAGCATTTGACGTTCTTTATGAGGAAGCCTGCAATGTACAAAAATTTTATTCAATTTTAACTAATTTTAAAGAATTTACTTTTTCCAATTAACTACAACTTGCTGTTGTTCACCCAATCCATCGATTCCTAATTTCATATTATCGCCCTTTTTTAAATATTTGGGAGGTTTCATTCCCATTCCTACTCCTGGTGGAGTTCCGGTAGCAATAATATCTCCAGGATAAAGTGTCATAAAATGGCTTACATAAGATACAAGTTGTTTAATATTGAAAACCATAGTTTTTGTATTACCATCTTGCATTTTTTTTCCGTTTAACTCTAGCCATATTGATAAATTTTGAGGTCTACTAATTTCATCTTTTGTGACCAGATATGGCCCAACTGGACAGAAGGTATCACAACCTTTTCCTCTAGTCCATTGACCAGCAGCAGCGTCTAATTGGTAAGCTCTCTCAGACACATCATTCACAATAGTATATCCTGCAACATGCTGCATTGACTTAGTTTCACTTACAGATTTAGCTTTGTCCCCTATTACAATTCCTAATTCAACTTCCCAATCAGTACGTTTGCTCTCTATAACTTTATTTGAACCTTTGCTTTTAATTAAAAGTCCTTGAGGAAGCATAACATTATCAAAAGGTCCTGCTAATGAAGACGTAGGCTTTAAGAACATTATAGGTTCTTTTGGTAATGGTGCGCCAACTTCTTTTGCATGATCAACATAATTCAGTCCTATACAAACTATTTTACCAATATTAGATATAGGTACTCCAATCCTTGGTTTTCCTTTAACTATATTTAACTTTTTAAGATTTACTCTTTGTATTAATTTTAAAGAGTTAGAAGATATAGTTTTTCCGTCAATATCCTTTACTTTGGTAGAAAGATCTCTCAAGAGTCCTTCACTATCAATAATTCCAGGCTTTTCTCTTCCATCTTTGCCAAATCTAACTAATTTCATAAAGTACTCCAGTGTTTGATAATTCAATAAAAAGGTTTATATTACTTCAATAATTATAAAATAACAAATATCTTTAATTCGTTTAATGTTGGTAAAAACAAAAATCTTAAAAAATAATATTAAAAATATTATATTAGCAGCTAAATTTCTTAAAAATAATGAAGTGCTTGGTTTGCCTACTGAAACAGTTTATGGTTTAGGTGGAAGAGCCGACAATGAAATAGTAATAAAAAAAATATTTAGTATAAAAAATCGTCCCTTTTACAATCCACTAATATTACATTATAAAAACACTGAAACTGCCATAAGTGATATTTATGCAGATGATAGAGTTTTTGAATTAGCAAAAAATTTTTGGCCAGGACCACTTACCATAGTTTCAAACATAAAAAATAAATCTATTAGCAAAACAGCTACTGCAAACTCTAAAACTGTCGCAGTCAGAGTTCCTTCAAATAGGGTTTTTAATAAATTACTAATGCATTTAAATTTTCCCTTAGCAGCTCCTAGTGCTAACAGATATGGAAAAATTAGTCCTACTTCAGCTAGAGATGTTTATGAAGAATTAAAAGATAAAATTCCAGCTATTTTAGATGGTGGTCCTTCTGCTATTGGAGTTGAATCTACTGTTGTAGATTTATCTTCAAGTAAAACAAAGATACTAAGGCATGGCTACATATCAACTTTAAAAATAGAGAGCGTTTTAAATTGTAAAATTACTGAAAAAAATAATACAAAACAGTTTAAATCACCAGGGTTAGATTTAAATCATTATCAACCAGATACTCCAGTAAGAATAAATGCAAGGAAACAAAAATTTAATGAAGCATGGCTTGCCTTTGGAGAAATACCAAATAATTTTCATAAACCCTGTATATCTTTAAGTAAAAAAAAATGTTTGAAAGAAGCAGCAAGAAATCTTTATAAAATGTTAAGGTTATTAGATAAAAAAAATATAGGTGCTATAGCTGTTCAGAAAATACCTGAAAAAGGGATAGGTATCGCTCTTAATGATAGATTGTTAAGAGCAGCAAAAAATAATAAAAGATATGTGTGATCCTTTAGATATTTTAAAAAATAAATTAAATAAAAAAATTTGGTTTGAAAAAGACTATGAAATAGAACCATATCTAGTTGAAGAAAGAGGAAGGTATAAAGGAAAGTCTAAGCTTCTTCTTAAACCTAACAATACAAATGAAGTCTCTAAAATACTAAGTATATGTAATGAAAATAATATTTGTGTAGTTCCTCAAGGTGGAAGAACTGGTCTATCAGGAGGAACTATTCCTAATCCAAAAAAAAATGAAATAATAATATCTTTAGAAAAAATGAACAGAATTATTTCTATAGATAAGAATAACTTTAGAATTGTAGCTCAGTCTGGATGCACCTTAAGTGATATTAAAAATAAGTCAAAAGATAATAATTTATATTTTCCATTAAGCTTGCCCTCTAAGGAAAGTTGCACTATAGGAGGAAATATTTCTACTAATGCCGGAGGATCTAGTGTATTGAAATATGGCATGACAAGAGATTTAGTTTTGGGATTAGAGGTAGTATTGCCTGACGGGACCATTTTGAATTGCCTTAGAGAGATTAAGAAAGATAACAGAAGTTTCGACTTAAAGCATATATTTATTGGATCTGAAGGTACTCTTGGTATTATCACTTCAGCGGTATTAAAGCTTTATCCTCTTCCTAAAAAAGTAGGTATGGCAATTGTTGCAATAAAAAATATAAAAAAGGTTCTAGAGTTTTTAAATTATTTAAACTCAACTCATATTGAACAACTAACCTCTTTCGAACTTAATAGTTATTTAGGTTTAAGCTTAATTAAAAAGCAATATCCAGAAATAAACCTACCATTCGAAAATAAGTACCCCTGGTATGTTATATTTGAAATTTCCTCACTAAAAAATATTAATATAAATAGAGAAATTGAGACTATTTTAGAAAATTCCTATAAAAAAAAATATATAATTGACGGCATAAAACCACATAATATTTCTCAGACAAATAATATTTGGAAAACTAGAGAATGGTTAAGCTATGCTCAAAAAAGGGAGGGTAACTCTATCAAACATGATATTTCGCTACCTATAAGTAAAATTCCTAAATTTATTTCTGAAGCAAAGCTCTTGATCAGTAAAATTTTACCAGATGCTAAAATCTTAATATTTGGTCACTTAGCAGACGGTAACATTCATTATAATGTAAGCTCGCAAAGTATTAAAAATAAAAATAAAATGAATTATTTTACAAAAAAGATTAATACTATAGTATTTGATTTAATTTTTAAATATAATGGTAGTTTTTCTGCAGAACATGGGATAGGTAAAATGAAAATAAAAGAACTCGAAAAATATACTTCCCGTGAAGAATTTTATGTAAAAAAGCAAATTAAAAAGCTTTTTGATCCTACTGGAATAATGAATCCTGGAAAGGTGTTTGACTAAATTATGGATAATTATAATGTACCACTAGAAGATATGTATTTTACGTTAACGCGTATAGCCGATATTGATAATTTTTCTAAGATTTCAAATAACTCTGATATTTCTTCAGAAAATATAAAGCTATTAATTGAAGAAGCTGGAAAGTTTGCTAGAGAAAAGTTAGATAATATTAATGCTAAAGGAGACTTAGAAGGGGTTAAACTAGAAAATGGCCTGGTAAGAATGCCTAATTATTTTGTATCTGCTTATAAAAGCTTTGTGGATAGTGGATGGTTTTCAGTTGTAGGAGATAAAGAATATGGTGGTCAAAACTTTCCATGGGCAGTATTAGTGCTTATTAATGAAATTTGGGAATCTGCTAATATGAGTTTTGCAGTTAATAATATGTTAACTCAAGGAGCGATTGAACTTATTCAGGAACATGGCTCTATAACACAAAAAGAAAATTTTTTGCCAAAATTAATTTCAGGCCAATGTAGTGGTACTATGAACCTAACAGAACCTCATGCAGGATCTGATTTATCTGATATAAAAACTAAAGCTGTATGCAGAAATGATGGAAAGTATGAAATTAATGGTACTAAAATTTATATTACACATGGTGATCAAGATATGAGCGATAATATTTTGCATATGGTATTAGCTAAACTTCCTGATTCACCTCTTGGCAATAGAGGTATATCACTATTTTTGGTACCAAAGTATTATGATGACGAAAAAGGAAATAAAATAAAAAATGATATTAAAGTAATTTCCATTGAGCACAAGCTGGGACATAATGCTAGTCCTACATGCGTATTGAGTTTTGGAGAAAATAAAAGCGCTATTGGAGAATTAGTAGGAGAGCCTCATCAAGGACTTAAAGCTATGTTCACTATGATGAATAATGCAAGACTTAATGTTGGCGTTCAAGGAATTGCTATTGCAGAAAGAGCTTATCAAAAAGCTTTACAATTTGCTAGATTAAGAAAGCAAGGTTTTTCTTTAAAAAAAGATGAAAAAGAAACTGTTAATATTATACAACATCCCGACGTAAAAAGAATGCTCATGGAGATGAAGAGTCAAATAGAAGCTATGAGAGGATTAGCAGTATTCACTGGAGAAATAATTGATTATTCAAAAAAGTTTTCAAATACAAAAGAAGGAAAAGATTATTTAAATATTTCTAGCTTATTAACTCCTATCGTTAAAGCATGGTGCACAGATCAAGCTGTAGAAATTACTTCATTAGGAATACAAGTTCATGGAGGAATGGGTTTTATTGAAGATACGGGAGCAGCACAATATTTTAGAGACTCGAGAATACTTCCTATTTATGAAGGAACTAATGGAATACAAGCATTAGACCTTTTAAAAAGAAAATTATTTTTAGAAAACGGAGCAACACTTAATAAACTGATTGTTAAAATGAAAGAAGTAGTTAGTAGATGCATTATAAATAATAGTCAGGAACTAAAAATTATGGGAAAAGAATTGGAGAATTCTATCAAGACCTTAGAAAGTACTTCTGCATGGTTAATAGATGAATTAGAAATTAATCCTGAAAAAGCTGCCTCAGGTGCTACTCCTTTTCTTAACATGTTTGGATGGATACTAGGTGGCTGGATAATGTGTAAATCAGCTTTAAATGTAAAAGAAAATATAAAAAAGGATTTAAGCAAACAATTTTGTAATGATAAAATTAAAACATCCTTGTTTTTCTGTACTACTTACTTACCTACTGCCTCGGCACTTAGCAGTACAATTAAAAATTCTTATAAAAGCTTAAGCGTTGTAAATTAGATTACTTGCATATACAAGTTGCTATAAATTTTAGTTCACTAGAATTAGCATCAACTATTCTTAATTGATAATTCTTGGTGTCATTTAGGCATTTTAAAATTTTGAAAAAAATTTTTTCATTTACAAAAACTGGCTTAATCATCTTAAATGAAAATTTAGCTATTTCTTTTTTAATATAAAAATTGAATAAATCCAGTGAAAAAGTTGATAGCAATGGACCATGCACTAGAAGATTCTTGTAGCCTTCTTTCTTTCTTGCATATTCAAGATCATAATGAATTCTATGAGAATTATATGTTAAAGCAGAGTATCTAAATAATAAAATATTATTAAAGAGGAATTGTTTTTTATAAATAGTTTTATATCCTGTTTCATTTACTATTTTTCTTCCTGAGGATTTATATTTCTTATCAAGAAAAACAATCTTTTGATTTTCAATTAAAACAATTTTTTTTTTAAGTTTAAAAGTATTTTTTAAATTAACAAAATAAATATTACTATTATTCCTAGTTTTTTTTTCTATATTACTTATTTTAACTGTTTTTAAAATTATATTATCTATAAGAATTTTATCTAAAAACTCTAATTCAGATCCAGCAAACATTCTTTTGAAACCTCTAAATAAAGGAAAGAAATCTCCTCTTTTTGGATGCCCGTCTTCATCGCTCTCTTGTATAGGAAAATATTCTGAAAAATATAGCCAATGCCATCCATATGGCAATATTTTTTTTTTTAAATAATTAATTTTAGTAAAGTTTTTTATAAACATACTAGAAAACATTTTAGCTTTGTTAATGTTTATACTGTCTTTTATAGTCTTAGTTCTTCCTACATACTTACTAAAATTTTTCATTGTCTAATTTTAAATTCTTTTCTAATTTTTATTGTATGCTCACCTAATTTAGGTATTTTTTTAAAGCGTTTTCTTTTTAAGATACCCACAGGAGGAATAAAATTAATATTTTCATTATCTGAATTACAGCTAGCAACAGATAGTGCGTGATGTTTCGAGAAATCTTGAATATTATTCAAAAACCCATAAGCAATGCCAATTTTTTTGAATATAGTTGAAATTTCATTTGCACATTTTTTTTTAAAAGCTTTTTTGATAATATCATTTATTTTATTCTTATTTTTTAGTCTTTTGCTTGGGCTACTAAATTTTTTTTTAATACTGTCTTTTAAAGAGAGAAAGTCTTTATCTAATGAATGCCATTCCCTTTCATTTTGTATAGAAAATAAAATATTAATATTATCCTTAGTTTTGTAGCATCCATATGGAACTATAGAAGGATGAGCTAAACCTACTCTCTTAGGTGATTTTTTTGTATAAATATATTGTAAATATGGAACATTCATCCACTCACTTAAACTATCAAATAATGATATTTCTAAACTAGAACCTAATCCAGTAATCTGTCTTTTAATTAAAGCTTCTAATATTAAAGTGTAAGCATTTAAGCCACAAGCTATATCACAAACTGAAACTCCAACTCTTCCTGGGTTAGTTTTATCACCTGTTAAACTACACAAACCTGTTTCAGCCTGTATTAGTAAGTCATAGGCTTTGGCTTCTGCATAATCTCCATATTTTCCATATCCTGATATATCACATGTAATAAGTTTTTTATTTTTTTTTCTTAATGTCTTACTGTCCAATTGATATTTTTTTAATGTTCCAGGAAGTAAATTTTGGATAAATATATCTGCTTCTAAAATAATTTTTTGAAGAAGTTTTTTGTCCTTTGGATTCTTGATATCTGCTACAAAGCTTTCTTTTCCCCTATTCAACCAAACAAAATAAGTACTTTGTCCTTTAACAAAATTATCATAATACCTTGCAAAGTCTCCTTCTTTTCTCTCAACTTTTATTACTCTAGCTCCCGCGTCGGCTAGCTTTACACTACAATAAGGAGCAGCTACTGCCTGTTCTATTGATACTACTAATTTTCCTTGTAATATTTTATTACTCAATATGACCTCGGCATTCCTAAAATTTTATGAGATATGAAAGCTAATATCATATTTGTTGAAACTGGAGCAATTCTATATAATCTTGTTTCTCTAAATTTTCTTTCAATATTATATTCTTCAGAAAAGGAGAAACCTCCTAAAGTCTGCATGGCAGTATCAGCAGCTTCCCAAGAAGCATCTGCCGCCAATAACTTTGCAAGGTTAGACTCCTCAGCACAATTAATATTCTTATCAAATAAATAACAAGCTTCTTTTACCATTAATTCCGCGGCCCTAGTATTAGCATACGCTTTAGCAATAGGAAATTGAATGGCCTGGTTTTTTCCTATGGGCCTTCCAAAGATCACTCTTTCATTTGCATAAGTTTTAGATTTTTCTATAAAATATTTAGCATCACCTATGCATTCAGCAGCTATTAAAATTCTTTCAGCATTCATACCATCTAATATATATTTGAATCCATTACCTTGTTTTCCTATCAAGCAATTTTCATCAATTTCTAGATTTTCAAAAAAAACTTCCGTAGAAGAATGATTGATCATGGTCTTGAGTGGCTTGATATAAATACTTTTATTTAAATAAGGTCTCATATCAATTAAAAATAATGAAAGATTTTTTTTTTTGTCTTCAGAAGAATCTGTCCTAGCTAATAATAATATTAGATCAGAATGCTCTGCTCTACTAGTCCAGACTTTTTGACCATTTATTATATATTTGCTCCCAACTTTCTTGGCATTGGTTTTAATTGATAAGGTATCTGAGCCACTATTAGGCTCGGTTACTCCAAAAGCTTGCAGCCTAATTTCTCCTTTTGCTAATAAAGGCAAATATTTTTTTTTTACTTCATCATTACCATGTTTTAAAAGAGATCCCATAATATACATTTGTGCATGACATGCCGCACCGTTTGCTCCACATTTATGTATTTCTTCTAAAATTACTGCTGCTGCTCTAATTGATAATCCTGCGCCTCCATATTTTTCTGGAATTAATACTCCTAAATAACCGGATTTTGTTAAAGTTTTTACAAAATCAGTAGGATAAGAACGACTTTGATCTAACTTTCTCCAATACTCTTCTGGAAACCTTTTACATATATTATTTATGCCGGCTATTAGGTCTTCCCAGCTTTCTTCTAAATTTTTATACATACTTAATCTTATATTAAAAAAAAAATTTTATCAAAAACATTGATCTTATTATGTTCAATCGTATATAATAAAAATATGTTATTAGATCCATATAAAAGACCAGTAAGTTACCTCCGGGTATCAGTTACTGATAGATGTGACTTCAGATGTGAATATTGCATGTCGGAAAATATGACATTTCTACCTAAAAAAGATTTGTTATCTTTAGAAGAGTTAGAGCGAATATGTATAAGCTTTATTAATTTAGGTACTACAAAAATTAGGATTACAGGAGGTGAGCCTTTAGTGAGGAAAAATGTAATGAATTTATTTGAAAGGCTAGGGAGTTTTATAAAGACTGATAAGTTAAAAGAATTAACCTTAACTACAAATGGATCTCAATTACAAAAGTATGCTGATGAACTTTATCAATACGGTGTTAGAAGAGTTAATGTGTCAATAGACACTCTAAAGCCAACGCTTTTTAGTAAATTAACAAGAAGAGGAAATCTTGAGCAAGTATTGAAGGGGGTTAATGCAGCAAAAGAAGCTGGTCTTAAAGTAAAGATAAATACTGTTGCTTTAAAAGAAACCAATGAATATGAAATAATTGACATATTGAAATGGGCGCATTCTAATGATTTCGATATGACAATAATAGAAACTATGCCTTTGGGAGAAATAGATTATGATAGAACAGATCAATTCTTACCATTATCTAAAGTAAAAGAGGACATTCAGAAAATTTTTACCTTGGAGAAAAGCAATCATTATACTGGCGGCCCTTCTAGATACTTTAACGTTAAAGAAACAAAAAATAGAGTGGGTTTTATTACTCCTCTTACACACAATTTTTGTGAGTTATGTAATAGAGTAAGGCTTACTTGCACCGGAAAACTTTATATGTGTTTGGGCCAAGAAGACTCAGCAGATTTTATTAGTGCTGCTCGCTCAGAAAATTGGAAAAAGGATTTGAAGGATGCTATCGTGGAAGCAATATCCAGAAAGCCTAAAGGTCATGACTTTGTAATAAAAAGAAAACAAGCACCATCGGTTAGGCGACATATGAGTGTTACTGGCGGATAGAAATCATGAAAACTGTGAAACCTTTTTTCTTTGCTACTAAAAATACTAAAGCCCAAAAAGCTCTAGCCCAGCTAAAAGAAAACTATACTAACTATGATTTAAAACGAGCAAATGTAATCGTTGTTTTAGGCGGAGATGGAAGTATATTATCATTAATTAATAATCAAGAGTATTTAAAAAAAAAAATTTATGGAATGAACAGAGGCACAATAGGTTTTTTATTAAATACTTTTGATCAAAAAAATCTTCTGGATAGAATAAAAGATTCTAAAGAGTTTAAATTAAACCCTGTTTCAATGACAGTCACAGATATTAATAATAAAAAATATAAAGCTTTGTCTTTGAATGAAGTTTCTTTGCTAAGACAAAATAGATTCGCTGCTAATGTACAAGTTAAAATAAATGATAAAATTAAAATTAAAAAATTAATTTGTGATGGAATATTAGTATCTACGCCAGCAGGAAGTACAGCCTATAATCTATCAGCTCATGGACCAATATTACCACTTAATTCTTCTCTACTTGCTCTTACTCCTATTTGTCCTTTTAGACCAAGAAGATGGAAAGGAGCTCTAATAGATACTAAGAGTAAAATTTCTTTAAAGATCTTGGATCCTATTAATAGACCAGTCAGTGCTACAGCTGGTCAAGTTGAAATAAGAAATGTTAAATACGTTGAAGTGATTTGCAACTTTAAGAAGTCTTTGAAACTATTATTTGATGAAAGTCAAAGTTTAGAGGAGAAAATCTTTAATGAGCAATTTACTCTTTAGGATGAAAAATGAAAATTAATCAAATTAGTGCTATAATTACAGGAGGAGCTTCTGGCTTAGGAAAAGCAACCGCCGAAATCATTTTAAAAAATGGTGGTAAAGTATTTATACTTGATACACAACAAGAAAAGGGTGAAGAATTTGCTAAAACCAAAGGAAAAAGTTGTTATTTTTTATTGACAGATGTGACTAATGAAAAAGCTATCAAAGATAATCTTATGCTAGCAAAAGAAAAGTTAGGAAAAATAAATTTAGCGGTAAATTGTGCTGGTGTTGGAGTTCCAGAAAAAATATTAGGTAAAGAAAAAGTTCATTCTACTACTTCTTTTGAAAAAGTTATTAAAATAAACCTTACTGGTACCTTTAATACTATAAAGTTTGTTGCTGGTATAATGCAAAAAAATGTTCCTAATGAAGAAGGTTTTAAAGGTCTAATAGTTAATACAGCTTCCATAGCAGCATATGATGGACAGATAGGCCAGGCTGCATATAGTGCTTCAAAAGGTGCAATAGTAGCAATGACTTTACCTATTGCTAGAGAATTAGCAAGGTATGGAATAAGAGTTTGTACGATAGCTCCTGGTTTATTTGAAACTCCAATGATGGAAGGTTTACCTGAAAAAGCTTATAAATCTTTAATTGATAGTACTATATATCCAAAAAGATTAGGTGTGCCTTATGAATATGCTAAATTAGTGTTATCTATCTATGAAAATAATATGCTAAACGGAGAGACTATTAGATTAGATGGCTCTTTAAGGTTAGGACCAAAATAATATTAAAAAAGCTCTTTTCAAGAGTTCTTAAATTAACTTTATTGTTCTTTAATTAGCTGGTATGTTGCCTTGGCAAGTGGTACAACATCATTTCCTATGTCTTTGGCATTAGGAGAACTCTCATTCCCGTTTATATACCTAGCAAATACCCCTTCAAGTATTGCAATTGATCTGAACATCGATAAAACAATATAAAATGTCGGGTCAAAAAGTTTTATATTTCTTACTTTACAATATTCAGAAATAACTTCTTCAACCTCTGGAATATTTTCTTTTTTAAGGTTAATGCCATGTATACCATGTCTCTCTCCTAGAGGAACAAAATAAGGATAAAGCATATACCCAAAGTCTGCTAATGGATCTCCTAAAGTTGATAATTCCCAATCTAAGACAGCCTGAACAGACTTTGTACTATTATGATAGATAATGTTTCCTAACCTAAAGTCTCCATGTACTATAGATATATCAGACTTTTCTGGTATATTTTTATTAAGCCAATCAATTATGACATTAATCTCAGCTAACTCTCTTTGCTTAGATAAATGCCACTGTTTTTCCCATCTACTTATTTGTCTTTGAGAGTAGTTTCCTGGTTTACCAAAACTTTCTAGGTTTATTGACCTAAAGTCTATGTTATGAAGAAGCGCTAACATTGTTACCATCTGCATATAAATATGTTTTCTAGTATTTTTTTCTTTTATATCTAATATGCTTTCATAAACTATACCTTGAATAAATTCCATTAAATAAAAAGGCGTTCCGATAACACTGGGATCCTCACACAGCATTAACATTCTAGGACAAGGGATACTTGTATTATTTAAAGAATTTTGAACTCTATACTCTCTTTCTATTGCATGTGCTGATGGCAACAACTTTCCAGGAGGTTTTTTTCTAAGAATAACTTTAGCTCCATTTTTTGAAGTAATTAAAAAAGTTGGGTTAGACTGTCCTCCTACGAACTGTTTAACTGATAAAATATCATTGAAATTAGATAAATTTGCCGATAACCAACTTTCAAGTTTTTTAATATTAAAAGAATGATTATCCCTTATTTTTATAAGGTTTTCTTTAACCATTTTTTTAGTTATATTTTCTTAACTCTAGCTTTGCTATTTGATTTCTATGAACTTCATCTGGTCCATCAGCTAACCTTAATAGCCTAGCCTGTGCGTATGCATGAGATAAACCAAAATCATTGCTAACACCACCTCCCCCATGAGCTTGAATTGCCCAATCTACAATTTTACAAGCAATATTCGGAGCTGCTACTTTTATCATTGCTATTTCCATCCTAGCCTCTTTATTTCCATGAACATCCATTTTATTTGCAGCATTAAAAGTCTGAAGTCTTATTTGATCTATAGCTATTCTTGCTTCTGCGATTCTTTCTTGTGTCACTGTCTGAGAAGAAACAGGCTTTCCAAACGCTATTCTTGACTTAGCCCTTTTACACATTTTCTCCAAAGCTACCTCTGAAAGGCCAATTAATCTCATGCAATGATGAATTCTTCCTGGACCTAACCTACCTTGGGCTATTTCAAAACCTCTTCCTTCTCCTAATAATAAATTACTTTTAGGAACCTTTACATTTTCAAAAGAAACTTCTGCATGGCCGTGTGGCGCATCAGTAAAACCAAAAACAGGTAAATACCTCTCTACTTTGATACCTTTAGTATCCATGGGTACTACTATTTGTGATTGTTGTTTATGTTTGTCTTGATTATTGGGATCAGTCTTACCCATAAATATTAAAACTTTACATCTGGGATCCATAGCTCCAGAGGTCCACCACTTTTTTCCATTTATAACATATTCATTACCTTCTTTTACAATACTAGCCTCTATATTGGTAGCATCAGAAGAAGCTACATCTGGTTCAGTCATAGCAAAACCCGACCTGATATCACCATTTAGCAATGGGGTGAGCCACTTATCTTTAAGCTCTTCTGTTCCATACCTTTCGAAAACTTCCATATTTCCTGTATCTGGAGCGTTACAATTAAATATTTCTGGTGCATAAGGTGATCTTCCCATAATTTCACAAAGTGGCGCATAATCTAAATTACTTAATCCTGCTCCTTTATCACTTTCAGGTAGAAATAGATTCCATAATTCAGCTTCTCTAGCTTTTTTTTTCAAACCTTCAATAATTTGAGAGGGTTGCCAAATATTTCCAGAATTAATCTCACTTTCAATATTGATTTCATTAGGATAAACATATTTATCCATAAACTGTTTAATCTTTTCTTGTAAATCTAAAGATTCTTTTGAGAATTTAAACATTCATTTACCTCTATTTTTCTTTTAATTTAAAAATAAATGAGTTTACCCACTTATTTTTTGCCATATTAAAGCCTTTAACTTCTTCTAATAGATTATATTCGTAACTACTCTTTTTAACAATTCTATTAAACTCAAATAAGTATTTTTTTTCTATTATTATATAGTTATATAGATTTTTTTCAAAAGAAAGCTGGCTTAAATTTTTTAATATTTTTATATCAGTACCTAAAGAAAAAACTAAACTGGGTTCGTTGTAACCTAAACTTGCTATTTTCTCTGGTTTAAATAGTATATTATCTTTCTTAATGACATCATAAATTTTATTAGATACCCAAACTTTATCCAAATTAGGGAGCAAATAAGTAAATATAAAAAGAGAGAAAATACAGCCTAATAAAACTTGATAATAGAAACTTTTTTTTTTATTGTTATTCAAAAAAATAATAACTGAAATGCAACTAATTATAACTAAAAAAATACAAATATAAGGTTCCAATTCAAAACTTGAACTATATTTTTTTAGTGATTCATAAATCAAATATATTAAAAGAGTGGTAAATAAAAGATATATTAAGCTATTTATTATTAATAATGGCTTTAATAAGTTATTAGTGTTTGTGACCTCTTTTACTAGTATATATTTTCCTATAAATATGGCTAACACTGGATACATTGGTAAAGTGTAATGAGGAAGTTTTGTAGGAATTAGTTCTAAAAAAAAAAGATTGGGTATAAGCCAAGAAATTAAAAAAAAATTTTCTTTAGAATTAATATTTTTAATTGCATTACTAATACTAGGAATTAGGAATAAGCTCATAGGAAAAAGAAGGAATAGTGAAGCAATAGTATGAGCCCCAAAAAATGCTCCATGCTTTTCCTGAACGCCTAATATTTTATCCACAAAATCTTTTTTAAGTCCTTCATTAAATAAACTAGTCTGTTCAATTGTAGGTATAGATAAAAACCAGGGAATTATAATAATAGCTACTAATACAAGTCCTATAAAAGGATTAGTTTTTAAAAACCAATTTGCTTCTTTTTTTACAATAATAATAAAAGATACCGTAAGAAGAATCATCAAAAGTAAAACTGGCCCTTTTACTAATATAGAAAAACCCACACTTATCCATAAAATAAAAAAATTTCTATCATATTTCTTTTTAAAAATTCCTTTATAGTAACCACATAATATAAGCATACAGAATATAGAAAGTGTAAGTAAAACTGAGTCTGTCTTGGCTATATGAGACTCTATTATAAATAACATTGTACAGTTTAATGACACTGCACTAAAAAAAGCGGTATTTTTACAGAATATTTTAGAAGCTAATAAAAAAATACCTAAACAACTAAATAAGGAAAAAAATGAAGAAACTAATCTATACTTCCAAATTTTATTGTATTTTTCTTGATGATCATCATTAATATGATCATCATTAATATTTTTGAGGTCATAAGATAAAATCTTTACGGTAATCGCCTGCAACCAATATATACCTATAGGTTTTTTACTACGAAGCTCTTCTTGAAATTTTATGGACCTATAATTTTCGGTTTCTAACATTTGCTTAGTAGCTTGAGCAAACCTTGATTCATCTCTATCTAATACTGGGTAAGTGTTTATAGTTGAAAAATTTATGATTAAAGATAAAAATATTAGTAGTATTAATTCTTTATATTTTTTAATTTTCATAAATATACAATTTTTTAATAAAAATACACATATAACTAATTATGGCATACATTAAATTAAAAAAAGAGAAAATAGCAATAATAGGTGCAGGAATTTCTGGCTTATCTGCTGCATACCTCTTATCTAAAGATTATTCTATTAGTTTATACGAATCCTCTAAAAATTTAGGAGGTCATGCTATGACTTTAGAAAAAAAACTTATTGTAAAAGATAATAAATTAGAAAAAGTTTTTTTTGATATAGGGTTTTTGGTATATAATGAAAGAAATTATCCTAACTTTCATAAACTTCTTAAAAAAATTAATGTAAAGACAGAAAAAAGTAATATGTCATTTTCAGTATGTAAAAAAAAAGAAGAATTTGAATATGGAAGCAATGGTCTTTTATCTATAACTGACAACCTTAAAAATATAATAAATAAAGATTTTTGGCTAATGCTATTTGATATTTTTAAGTTTTACTCAAGAGCTGCTAATTTTATTAAAGAAAAGAATAATGAGGATATTCCACTGGACTCTTTTTTAAAAACTAACCGATTTAATAAATCTATAATAAATAATCATATTGTTCCTATGTGTGGAGCAATTTGGTCTACATCATCAGAAAAAGTATTAAAAATGCCTGCTAGATATATATTATTATTTCTAGATAACCATGGTTTACTTTCGTTTTATAGAAAACCACAGTGGAGAACAATTTCCAAAGGTAGTATAAATTACGTTAAAAAATTAGAAAGCAAAATAACAGGTAAAGTATTTAAAAATGAGAAAGTCTTTAAAGTAGAAAGAAATAAAAAAAAGATTAAAGTCCATAGTAAAAATTTTAAAAGAACTTACGATAAGGTAGTTTTTGCTATACATGCGGATGAGGTTTTAAAACTCTTAGAAAAACCAACCAAAATGGAAAGAGTAATCTTCGAACAATATGAATATGAGGAAAATAAGATTTATATTCATCAGGATGATAGGTTTATGCCAAAAAATAAAAATATTTGGTCTTCCTGGAATGTAATATTAAATAATATAACGAATTTAAATAATAAAAAAATATGTGTAACATATTGGATAAATAAACTTCAAAACCTAAATACAAAAGATCCCATACTAGTAACCTTGAATCCATCTGCTAAACCTATAATAGATAATCGTAAAATGTTAGATAAGATAACACTAAAACATCCTTTGTTAAAAAAAAATCATTATTCTTTGTCTGCTATGGTAAATAAAATACAGGGAAAGAATTTAACTTATTTCACCGGTGCTTGGTTAGGTTATGGCTTTCATGAAGATGGTGTTAAATCATCAATTAAAATTGCTAAACTATTAAATACTGGAGTTAAAAATTGCAAATAAGAGACCTAAAATTTGAAAACTGCTTGTATGAGGGTAGAGTCTTCCATATAAGAAATTTACCAAAAAAACATTCCTTTAAATATTCTGTGTTTTCAGTACAATTTGACCTATGTAAAATACAAAAAATATTTCATAGAATCATGTTTTTTTCTATAGATAAATTTAATATTTTTTCATTCCATCACAAAGATTATGGTCCTCCTGATTGCACTAATCTAGAAAGGTGGATAAAAAGTTCTCTAAAAAATGTAGGGGTAAAAGATAATGTAAATTCAATATTTTTACTCACTTATCCCAGGATTTTAGGGTATGTATTTAATCCTTTGTCCGTTTATACCTGCCTTAACAAACATAAAAAGATTGTTGGTCAAATTTATGAGGTACATAATACTTTTAAACAAAGGCATTTTTATATAACTAGAAATACTTTCAATCTTGATAATCATAACTTTAAAATATCTAAATCTTTTCATGTATCTCCATTTATGAGCATGGAGGGTACCTATAAGTTCAAGAGTTTTATGAATGATAAAAGTTTATCAATAATTATAAAGTACTTATCAGAAAAGGAAAATTTAGTTGCTTCTTTTACAGCCTCAAAGAAAAAATTATCTTCTTTAAGGTTATTAGTAAATTTTTTTAAATATCCTCTTATGACTATCAAAGTAATAGCGGGCATTCATATAGAGGCAATACTGTTATATATGAAAGGTCTTAAATATTTTAAATGTCCAAAAGTCTCTAACAATGACACTAGTAATTGCGTAAGGAAAAAAAAATGAGTATTTTTTATAAAATATTTATTTATTTTTGTTTAAGGAAAGTTTCTAACGATTTTATAGGTAAATTAGTAGTAATATTTCCAAATAAATCTAAGTATATTTTTGGTAATGGGAAAGAAAGTGTTAATTTTACTATAAAGAGAAATTTTTTTTTTATTAGGGTTTTATTAAATGGAATAACTGGAATAGGCTATAGTTACTATAAAGGTGAATGGTCTACTAATAACTTACCCTACGTTATAGAAACAGGGATAAGAAATATTAACCAAATTAAAAAGCTAAAACGTCTTAATATTGTAGCTGATAGATTGATTAAAAAATTTCATAGAGGTAATACAATTTCTAGAAGTAAGAAGCAAATCAGTTATCATTATGATTTAGGTAATAATTTCTATAAATCTTGGTTAGATAAGACTATGACTTATTCTAGTGCTAAATTTGATGAAAAAAATATTTCACTAGAAAAAGCACAATTAAATAAGTATAACAGTCTAACAAAATTAGCTAAAATAAAAAAAAATAGTACTGTATTGGAAATAGGCTGTGGCTGGGGAGGTTTTACCGGATATATTTCAAATAATATTGGGTCAGATATTACAGGTATTACAATATCAAAAAACCAATACTCTTATGCTAAGGATCTTGGTCAAAAGAATGTACGAATACTCTTTTTAGATTATAGAAAAGTAAAGAGTATTTATGATAAAATTATATCTATAGAAATGTTTGAAGCCATAGGTAAAAAGAATTGGAATAATTTTTTTAAAGTTGTAGATCAAAGTCTAAATAAAAAAGGATTAGCAGCCTTACAGATCATAACTATTAATGAAAAATTGTATAAGAATTACGAAAAAAATAAAGATTTTATACAAAAGTATATTTTTCCAGGAGGCATGTTACCCACAAAAAAAATTATTTATAATTTAGCAGAAAAAAATAACCTTTTAATATCAAAAGAAACATCCTTAAGATCAGATTATGTAGAAACCTTAAAAGTTTGGAGGAATAATTTTTCACTAAAATATAAAGAATTAGAAAAAATGGGGTTCAAAGAAGATTTTAAAAGACTTTGGCAATATTATTTAATATATTGTGAAAAAGGTTTTAAGCTAGGTACTTTAGATGTTCACCAATTTCTTTTAGAAAAGAAGTAAATAATGAAGGTAAAAATTAAAAGATTGAATTTAATATTTGAAAACTTTTTTAATGGTGAAGTTCATGCCGAAGGAAATTTAATACAATTTTTTCCAAAAAAAAAAATAAAAAGTCTTTTTGTTGTTTTTAAGGGTAGATATAAAAATAATCAATTAAAATTGAGAGAAGAATATCATGATGAAAAAACTAAAATAATAAGAAACTGGGAATTTAAAAAGATATCAGCTAATTATTTCACAGGTAATGAAGAAAATGTCAGAGGAAAAATAATAGTAGATATTAATAAAAACCATCTTTTGATGAAGTATCTTTTTAAAATAACTATATGGAAATTTTCTACTACTGTCTTTATTAAAGATCACATGTATTTGATTAGTAATAACGAAATTATAAATACCACTTATGTTAGCAAATTTGGATTAAAATTAGCCAAAGTAGTGTTGCTTTATAAGAAAAAGTTATAAACTTTTTAATAACTTCTTAGTAAGTCTTAAAAATAGTGGATTTGGTAAATTTCTTAGAATTTTCATAAAAAAGCAGAATAACTTTGGAAATACAATTTCAAACTCATTAGACTTAGTTAATTTATTAAATATAATTGTTCCAGCCTTTTCTGCAGATATTATCATTGGCATTTTAAAATTATTTTTATCTGTTAAAGGAGTTTTTACAAAGCCGGGACAAATTATTCTTACATTTATACCTATTTCTTTACACTGATTATAAATAGCCTCAGCATATGAAATTATTGCAGCCTTTGAAGAACAATAGGCTGCAGCATGGGGAAGTCCTCTGTAGCCTGCTACAGAGGACATTAGTACTAATTGTGTGTGTTTTTTTTTTTTTAAGATAGGGTAACAATATCTCAATACACTGAATAATACCAAAGAAGTTTACAGAATATAATTCTTTAGTTTCTTTATAGCTAACTATTTTTCTAGAATTAGGGTTGTTAGTTCCAGCATTTAAAAAAACTATATCTGGAATACTGAATTTTTTTAATATTTTTTTTAAGTTAGGACCTAGTTGTTTTTCATTAGTTATATCTAATTTAATTGGTTCTATTTTCTTGAATTTTTTTTTTAATGATAATTTAGACAATTCTTTCAATAAACCTATATTTCTTGATAAAGCTAAAACATTCCAGTTATTCTCAGAAAATTTTAAGGCAGTTTCTCTGCCTATACCTGAAGACGCTCCTACTATTAGTATGGTAGGAGTCATTAAAACTTAGATAAATTCAATATTGACCCTAATATCCCTTTAAATTTGAGAGAACCACTATAAATAACAAGACACAAGCATCCGGTATTTTTAGAGGCGACAGGACTGTGTACTTCGTCTTCACTGTTAATTGAAAGGTCGCCGGTAACGTAGTCACCTGACTCGTCTGAGTATCCACCATAAAAAACCATTGTGGCTTCTAAGCCTTCGTGACCATGCTTTGGCATAGCTTTGCCCGGGGGTATTTCTAACATTCTACCTTTATAAGTATCATCATCAAACTCTAAATTGAAATATTTAACGTTATTAATAGCTGAATTCCAACTAGAAGTATTAGTGGCCTTTGAGAAATATTTGTATAAAAAAGAGGGAATCCTCACACCATCTTTTGATAAATTAGTTATCAATTTATGATCAACGTAGTTTACACCTTCTTTATCCTGCTCTAAGCCCCCTACTTTATTGAGAATATTGCCCCATAACTTTTTACTTACTTGTAACTCTTCATGATTATTTAAATAAAAACCTCCCATGGATTCGTATTTAGCTATCTCTGCTTTGCAAGACCTACAATAAGTTGTATGGCTGGAAATTATTAAAGATTCAGCTTCTTTAGTATTTCCCATAGCATGATTTAAAAGCATATTACTGTGGGGATGCTTTTTTTTGGGATCCACTAAACTAGCTCCGCTAAATTTTTCATTTTGGAAAGAGCTAACCTAATTCTAGACTTTACAGTCCCTAATGGTAAATTTAGTTCTTTTGCAATATCAGAATGAGTTTTTTCGTAAAAATATGATAGCTTTAGAAGTTCTGATTGCTCTTTAGGTAACTTTTCTAAGGAACAATTTATTTTTTCAGTTAGCTGCATATTTAAAATTTCGCCCTCTTGTTTAGATGGGACAGGTATTTCTAGACTATCATCAGAATCAACAACAAAGTGTTTCTTTTCTTTTCTAATTTTATCTATTCTTTTATTTTTAGCAATAGTATAAATCCAAGTACTAACTGATGATTTATCTTGATTATACGTGTGTGACTTGGTCCATACTGCTATCATTACTTCCTGTATTATTTCTTCAGCTTGCATTTCAGTGCACCCTAGCTTAACAAAAAAACTTTTTAATCTAGGTGCAAAATACTTAAAAATATTAGAGAAAGCTTTCCTATCCTGATTAAGTGCTATTTCATTTAGACAAGTACTTAATTCAGTCTCGTCAATTTTATTAGAACTTTTAAGACTGTTGGCCTTCATTTTATTATTAATAATATTATTTAATACTAACATGATAATTTAATTCTATATACAAATACGTTTATAAAAAAATTATAGATTAAATAAAGGTTAAAAAACTTCAATTAATTTAATGAAGTATAATTATTCTCTGCTAATAGTTTTCATCTTATAGTGGAAATATTATCTCTTTTATCAACTCTATATATTTCATCTAAAGCCTCATCAATTACATACTTCTTGAGAAACTTGACCACGTTATGTAGGTCTTTAAATATAGTTTCTTTTGAAATCTTATCATAGTCGTATTGCTTAGTATAAACTTTTCTGATGAAACTGCTATCATGAATAGGAGGGCCTATAACTACATCATGGTTATCAAAATATTTTATAAAATCATCAATGTGTTTCCTATTGAGATGAATTTTATTTGGAATAATTACAATGTGAGGATGTATTTTCTTAAAGCTCGCTTTTAAATCATCTATTTTTTTAACAAAATCTAAGGTTATTGGTAACTCTGCTAATGTATTACTACAAGGAATAATTATAGCATGAGATTTAGTAAGTAGTTCTATTCCTTCTTGATCTGGTCTTGCAGGAGTGTCTATTACTAATACATTACCTTTTTGCATTCTACAATTATTCATTAACTGCTCTAATAGAATCACATTTAGCTTATCATATTCATATGATATAGGGTAATGACTACAAGGAATATTACTACTAATTCTTTGTAATAACCTAACTGAGCTTCCTTGTTTATCAGCATCAATTAGTTGTACTGAGTTATAAGAATTACTCCATTTTAGCATAGCAGTAATTAAACAACTAAGTGTGCTTTTACCAACTCCTCCCTTAGGGTTAGCAAAAGAAAGAATTTTTCCTCTTTTTTCAATCATTTTTGATCCTTGGCACTTTTTATAATGTTTAAACTATCATCAAAAAAACTCATGTTTTGTTTCAATTTATTTATAGTTGTTAAATAATCATTTTTAATTTCAGAAATTCCTTCGTAAATAGTATCTAATTCATTATCAATTGACGCTATATGATCTAAATGAACTTTTCTTTTATTAATTAGGTTTTCGATAATTCTTAAATAAGGTAAAAGTCTAACTTTAAGTTGATTTAAATCTTCAAAATTATAAGTGTCATCTAATTTGTGGACTTTGTTATTACTTTGCTTTTTTTTATCTAAAGATTCATTGTTAAATAAATCCTTATTATGCATTCTTTTTTTGATCTCTTTGGCCAATATTTCGAACTTCTCATCTAACTTAAAATCATCATCATTAAATTTAAGGTCAGATTTTATATTATTAGAAACAGTTATATTTTTACCTTCATGCTTGGCTTTTTGCCATGAACCACTTCTTCTTAAAACTTTGATTACCGAATCATCCATAGACTTATTATAAATGATTTATAAAATAATTAAATAAAATCTTATTCTACATTATGTTATTATTAGTATTCGTTGTACAAAATATAGTAAAATAAAAAAAAAATTTTCTGAATTGACTTATGTCTCTGCTTTTTAGCTATATTTTTTTATATATAAGCTTCTACTACATTCCTAAGGTTTCATATGATAGTGCAATTTTTTTTAGTGCAATTGACATAGCACTAGTTCTTAAATCAACTATTTTTTTTGTAGAATGCCATTTGTAAGACATTTCTATATAAGCTTGCCTCATTGTATCATCTAAACCTGACCTAACTAAATCTATTTCGTCAGCCCCTCTGAGAAGGTTTTTTTTGTAATTTTGATTAAGAGAGCTATTCGTTAGTTGCTCAAGAGCTATAACTAATTTCTCTACTTTATTTTCTTCTTCTCTTTTATGTAATCTTCCAAACCTTATTCTAGCAAGGTTCTTTACCCATTCAAAATATGAAACTGTAACTCCTCCTGCATTTGCGTATAAATCAGGGATTATAACTTTTTTATTTCTTAAAAACTTATCTGCCTCATATGAAATTGGTCCGTTTGCTGCCTCAACAATAACTTTTGCTTTAATACTTTTAGCATTTTGTGTATTTATTACTCCCTCCAAGGCTGCTGGTATTAAAATGTCACATTCATATTTTAGTAAATCATTACCATTTTTTTTATAACCTTTATAGCCTTTTACTCCCCCGGTTCTTGTCACATGTTTTTTTAACTTTTCTACATCTATACCTTTCGTGTTGTAAATTGCTCCATCCCTTTCAATGACACCAATAATGCTTGCTCCATCTTCTTTAGATAAAAATTTTGCAGCATGGTAACCTACGTTTCCTAATCCTTGCACTATTACTTTTTTTCCATCTAATCCTCCTTCTACGTTAGCTATTTTTTTATCCCTTTCATGTCTAAAGAACTCTCTTACAGCAAATTGAACACCTCTTCCTGTTGCTTCTATTCTTCCTCTTATTCCATGCTTATTTATAGGCTTGCCGGTGACACATGCAAATCCATTAATATCTATAGGATTTAACTTTCTATACTCATCAGCTATCCAAGCCATTTCTCTTTCTCCCGTGCCCATATCTGGCGCTGGTACATTTTGTGATGGATTAATTAAGTCTCTTTTTATTAATTCTTGCGCAAATCTTCTGGTAATTTTTTCTAATTCAGCTGAACTATACTTATTAGGATCTATTATCAAAGCTCCTTTCGAACCCCCAAAAGGTATATCTACTAATGCACATTTATATGACATTAATGCTGCTAAAGCCTCTACTTCAGCCTGGTCAGCATGCTCTGCGTATCTAATTCCACCTTTTACAGGCTCTAAATGCTCAGAATGCACACATCTAAAGCCTGTAAAAGTATACATTTTATTTCTTATTCTAACTCCAAAGTTTAATTTATAAGTAGAGTTTGGAACCTTAATCTGTTTAGCTATTTGATCGCTAAGCCTTAAAACTTTAGCAGCATTATCAAAAACTTTATCAACTGAATTTAGAAAATCTTTACCTGACAAAAATAGCTCCCTAGTATATTATTATTATACATGAATAAATTATGTTATGAATAAAAAACTAATAGGAACTTGGTTGCCTGGGGAAGAGATCTATAAGTATGGCGAGCCTCCTGCGTTTGCATATCTGATTGTAAGTGGTGAAGTTGAATTTTTTTCCTCTAAAGAAATAAAATTAGGAAAAGCTGGCCCTAGTGAAGTTTTTGGTGAAATTAGTTGCTATTTAAACAGGAATCACTCTGTCACAGCAAAAGCTAGAACACATCTAGCAGCAAAAAAAATAGCAAAAAATGAATTGTTAAAAATTTTAAAAACTACACATCCCGTGGTGATAGGTATGCTTAGGGGAACTTATCATAGATTAATGGAATCAAATATTAAAACAGAAGACTATGTAAAAGATGTTGAAAAGTATACAATGATGTACGAAAAAAGTTTAGAAGATGCAGAAGGTATTAAAAATAGAATTGATACAATTAAAGAAAAGCTTGATAACGTCAATGAGTAAAAAGGAACAAGATATGTCATCAAAAAAATATGAAGAACTAGAAGATATAGTTTTAGAGAATACAATATTAATAAAAAAAAATAGAGCCTTAGTAAGTATTAATCATGATAATTTGCATGGCGCTTACAGAGAGTCTTATGATGTAACTAGGGAACTGCTGTTGTTACAGTTGGAAAGAGCTAGAAAGTTTATTAATGAGAAAACTAGTCATATAAATTTATTTGAATATCTAAAAAAAAGAATAGAAATAAATAAAAAAACAGCTTCAGTAACAGAGAAAATAATTAACTCTAATGAAATTATGCTACAAGCCTTAGAAGATTCAAAGATAGTAAATGAGGAACTAGTAAACTTTCTAGAGACCTCTTTACATAACTATAAGAAGCAAAAAAAGACTAATAAAAGAAAAAGTCAGTATTCTGAAAAAGAAATTAATGAGCTTTTTAATTTACAAAAAGAAAATATTTTAAATATATTTAGAAATAATTCTAGAATCAATTCAAATAGAAAAATCATACAAGACAAGATAGCCGAAGTTGAATTAATTTCTAAAAGAGCTCAAGACTTAGTTGCTAATTTTCATCATTTTCTTTATGACGATTAATAAGAAAGTTTTCATAGTATTTTTTTAATTCTACTTTTCTTATTTTTCCGGTAGCAGTATGGGGAAGTGTTTCAACAAAAACTATCTCATCTGGAATCCACCAGCTAGCTATTTTATTTTTTAAAAAATCAAATATTTCTTGCTTTGTTACTTCTTTAGCTTTCACTACCAATAACAACGGTCTTTCATCCCATTTTTGGTGTTTTGCTCCTATGACTGCTGCCTCAGATATTTTAGAATGTCCTGCAGCTATATTTTCTACCTGAATTGAACTTATCCACTCTCCTCCTGATTTGATAACATCTTTGACTCTGTCAGTTATAAACATATATCCATCTTGGTCTATACTTGCAACATCTCCAGTTAAGAACCAGCCGTCTTTATTATGTGCCTCACTTTCAGTTTGATTTAAATATCCTGAGCATACCCAAGGACCTTTAACCCATAAATTTCCAAAAGCTACTCCATCATGTGGAAGTGTTTTTCCCGCATCATTAGTTATTTTTATTTTAATTCCATAAATTGGTCTTCCTTGTTTGGTAGCCAAACCATATTTTATTTCTTGAGATAATAATTTATGTTTTCTTAATGGCTTATTAACCGTTCCTAAAGGTGATGTTTCTGTCATACCCCATGCATGAATAACTTCTACTCCATATTTTTTGTGAAAGTCTTCTATCATAAATTTTGGACATGCAGACCCTCCTATTACGCACCTTTTTAAGTATTTAAGTTTTTTATTATTTTTATCTAAATAATCAAATAACATTAACCATATAGTAGGAACAGCAGCAGTAAAAGTAACTTCTTCTTCATTTAGTATGTTAAAAATACTTTCTCCATCTAATTGTCTACCTGGTAAGACTATTTTAGCTCCTACCATATTTGCTATATATGGTATACCCCATGCATTAGCATGAAACATGGGAGCTATGGGCATAATAACGTCTGTACCAGATATATCTAAGGCATCAGGATTAGCTGCTGCTAGAGTATGTATCATTGTAGACCTGTGAGAGTAAAGAACACCTTTAGGGTTTCCAGTTGTCCCTGACGTATAACATAAGGATGATGCAGTTTTTTCATCAAAGTCTGGCCATTCTTTAATTTTATTTTTAGGATTAATCAAACTCTCATAGGAAAATAATTCTTGGTCGATATTATAGTTTTTTGGAAGATCTTCTTCCGTACATAAGAATATTATTTTTTTTACGGATGTTATATTTTTATTAATTTCTAAAATAATTTCTTTGAAGTCTAAATCTACAAATAAAAATTTATCTTCTGCATCATTTATAATATAAATTAATTGTTCTTTAAAAAGCCTAGGATTTATAGTGTGACAAACTGCACCAATTCCAGAAATACCATAATATAGTTCTAAATGTCTTAGGTTGCTCCAGGCAATAGTTCCAAGTCTATCTCCTAGTTTGACGTCTAAATCAATAAGAGATTTTCCTAAACTTTTTATGCGAGAATTTGTTTGCGCATAATTTGTTCTTTCTATATTTCCATTTGATAATCTATGTACTATTTCAGTTTTACCATGATAATCACTGCTATGTTCTATCAAGGATGAAATCAATAAATTATTGTTTGACATTAAACCTTGCATTTTTTCACCTACATAATATTAAGTTTAATCTACAACTAAGTCAAATCTGTCATTTATGGCATATGGATTGCAAAAAAACGTTATATGAACCTCTTAATTTCAATTATATTTTTCTCACTTTTTTTTTATTGTACAGTTTGTAAATCAGAAAGTTATAAATGCATAAAATCTGCTAAGAAATATGAAAGTATTTATGAGTTACCCAATAATCTCTTAGTTTCAGTAGCACTAACAGAGTCAGGAAAAAAAAATAAACAAGGCGAATTCATAGCATGGCCATGGACTATTAACATCAAAGGAAAAGGTAGTTTTTTTAAAAGCAAACAGGCTGTTATTAATCATGTAAAAGGAGAATTAGGAAAAGGACGAAAAAATATTGATATGGGGTGTATGCAAATAAACCACATGTATCACCCTAATGCTTTTTCGAACCTATCTAATGCTTTTGATCCGGATAAAAATGTAGCATGGTCAGCAAATCTTATAAAAAATTTATATCAAAAATATGGATCATGGAAAGATGCAGTAGGTTATTATCATTCGTATAGAACTCATAAAAAAAATAAATACTCTTTAAAAGTATTTAATACATGGAGAAGCTTAAATAAAGATGATAAGTATGCTCATATAAAAACCGAAGACCTAAATTTAAAAGTACCGAATAATACCAATCTTGATAAAAAGTATTTTAAAATAGTTAATTATACAGAGCCTCATACAGTTCCCTCAATTCAGAAAAAAAATAAACCAATAAAAAATCCAATTAATTCCAAGAAAAATATTAGTAGCACATACATAATTGCAAGAATGGAAAAGGTTAGATTTTTTAGAGACTACTTTAAAAAAGATTAATTTAAAAATATTTTTTTGGAGGCTGAGGATTGTTTCTAGGATTAGAGTCATATTTATTAATTTTTAATATACACTTACAGTTTAAAGAGCTAATGTTTTTTTCTAATCTATCAGCAATATTTTTTTTATATAATTGTTGTTTATCTACATAAATTGTAAAAGATTTCAAATATTTTTTTTTCTTGCTCTGATTTTCTACAGTATCTTTTGTCCATTTGTAAAGTGGCATATTTACTTGATTATTTTCCTCGCACTCCTTTACAAATAATGTAAAAGCCTCAAATTGAGATATTAGTATTGCCTTTTCTCTAGTTAAAATAGTCCGAAGACCTGTACAGTGTTTTTGTATATTATTAAGTATAAAGTCTTTAGCCGCCTTTTCTTCTAATTCTAACCTTATCTGATAAAGAAAACACTCTTTCATTGCTCTTGTTCGATATCTTGAATAGTAATTTTTATGCCAGAATACCATTTTGATACATTTTTTATGTCTTCTATAGTGAGCATATCTGCAATAAGAGACATTTGATGATGTTCTAATGTTTTGTCTTTGTAATGTTTGAGTTTTTCAATAAGATACTGTTCATTTTGAGCAGTTAGATGAGGCACTAATACAGAATTACCTCCAGAGTCGGCTTGTCCGTTAATTCCATGACATACAGAACAAATGTTTTCTGCTATAGTTCTTCCTTGATCGAGCTCATCTGATGAAAAGCTTACAGAAGTAGTTAATAAGAAGAAAAAAATATAAATTTTATACATATAAAAAAATGGGCTCAATTATTGAAATATAATTAAGCCCACTTACTATTTAGTACTTACTAATGTTACTCAGAGGCAGCATACGTAATTCTATAAACTGCTCCTGCTTTATCATCAGAAACTAATAATGAGCCATCAATGTACTGTTGTACATCTACAGGTCTACAAATGTAAGTTCCTCTTGCAGTCATGCAACCAGTCATGAAAGGCTCAGTTTTCTTAGCATTACCTTTAGCGTCTAGGTAAGTAACCATTATTTGAGCTCCTCTTGGTACTACAGCATTCCAAGATCCATGCTGTGCACTAAAGATTGCGTTGTCATATGCCTTAGGAAACATATCTCCATTGTAAAACATCATTCCTAAATCAGCAGCATGAGCTTGCATTTCTACTTGAGGCTTAACGTATTTAGATGCTAAACCTGAAGGAATTTGCTGGCTTTTATAATCATCAGTTCTAACATTTCCACCACCATAATAAGGATGACCATACCACATACCCATTTTAGGCATTTTGTTTAATTCTCCTGGAGGTGTTTCATCTCCCATGCCATCTACCTGGTTATCAGTGAACCAAAGCTTACCGTCTTTAGGATTAAAGGCATGTCCGCCTGAATTTCTAATACCAGTTGCTACGGTTTTTCTGTCTAAATCTCCAGGAAATCTGTTAAAACTTATCATTCCACCAATTCCAACTTCATTGTATAAGTCCTGTTTATCTGCTGGTGAAACATTGAAAGGCTGTCCCATACTAACATATAATTTATTATCTGGGCCAATTGCACATACTCTACCTGTGTGATTATATGACTCTTCAGCTTCAGGAATCAATTCACCTTGATTTATTATGGGTATCGCCACAGTATCAGGGCTTTCCATGAAGTATTCAGCTGCTGGAAACCACAATACTCTATTTCTTTCTGCAATGTAAAGGTGACCGTCTGCGCTGTAACAAGGTCCGTTTGGTATATCAAATTTAATATTAGGGGCAAATCTTTCGACTGTATCTGCTACATTATCCATGTCTCTGTCAGTTGCTTGCCACACTCTATCTTTTCTAGTCCCGATCCATACAGCACCTTTATTTCTACTAACTGCCATATTTCTAGCATCTGGAACTACTGCAAAAAGCTCTACCTTAAAATTAGAAGGTAGTTTTAATTTTGATATAATATTCTTTCTAATATTCTTAGCATATTTTGTATCTTGAGGTACTCTATCCCAACTAAAATCTGCATTAGAGGCTTTAAAACTACTTAGTTTATTAATTACATCTTGGTCATCTTTTGCTTGTAAACCTAAAACAACTCCAAAAGTAAAAATTAAACTAATAATTAATGTAATCGTATTTTTCATAATATCTCCCATAGTTATTACTAATAATTAATATTAGTATTATTTTTATAGAATTAAGTTGTTTTTATGTCAACTACAATTACTATGATAATTGTTAATATGCTTCTGTATTTCTTCTTGTTGTATATTAAGAGAACTTTTTAAAAGACTTAAATCTGTAGATAAAGTTACAAAATCAAAACCTATTTTAAGAAAATAAATAGCAGTTTCTGAGGATGTACAGTGAATTGCGCAGAGTTTCTTTGCTTTTTTAACTTTGATTAAAATTTTGTTATATATTTTAAGCATTTCAATGTCCTCGAAGATTTTATCTGGATGCTTCCCGTAACTTATGGATAAGTCAAATGGGCCCACATATATAATATCTAAAAGTTTTAGTTCTAATATATTATCTAGGTTTATAACCGATTCTCTAGTTTCTAACATAATAATTGAGGAAACTTCATTCTTGCTTTTTTTAAAATATCTAGAATCATTTAGTCCAGCTAGTGTTGGACCAAAACTTCGTATACCTAAAGGAGGATAAAAACAACTTTCTATAAACCTTAGGCAGTCTCCTTTATTGTTGATAAGAGGACAGATTATTCCTTTTGCTCCAGCATCTAAACACTTGTTGATAATACTCATCTCATTGCTAGGAACTCTTACTATAGGATAAATATCATATTTGCGCATAATCTGTAGAATATTTCTGCATTGATTAAAATCTAACATGCCATGTTGAAGATCTACAGTTACAGAAGTAAAATTTGAAGAACAGAGTATTTCAGCTGATAAGGTGCAAGGAGAATGTATCCATCCATTTATTATAGGTAAAGTTTTTTTAAACTTAAGCTTCTTCATAGAAAATTTAGTTTTTAAATAATTTTATATAATATAGCACTTTTTTTAAAGTTATTGGAAAAATTCCAATTATTAAAAAGGAAATCAAAATTTTTAAATTATATATTTCCTCAAAATTTTTTAAATCTGCAATTTGCGTTCCTGCGTTGACATATAATATAGTTCCTGGAAACATTCCAGCTAAAGAGACAAAATAAAACCTAATAGGAGACATTTTTGTAATTCCAAAAATTAAATTTATTAAAAAGAATGGAAAAATAGGCACTAATCTTAGAAAAAATAAATAAGATATACCATTAACCTTTATACCATTGTTTATTTTTTTAAGTTGTTTTTTAAATTTTACTTCTAAATATTCTTTCATAGTAAATCTAGCTATAAAAAAACTTACCAATGCCCCTAAAGAGGATGCTAATATTACAATAAAAACTGCATCTATAAAATAAAATATAGCTCCTATAAAAATAGAAAAAGCTCCTGCCAGAGGAAGGGAAAATGCCGATGTAAAAAAATACAATAGAAAAAAAACTAATAAATAAAAGTAGTATCTTTTTTGAATAATGTCCTTTGTTGACATAAAAGTATCTTTTAAAAAATTTATAGAAAGATAGTTATTATTTAAAGTGATAATATATGTGAAAAAAACTAACATCATTATGGTTGCAAAAATATATAGTTTAGACTTTTTCAATTTATATATTATTTTTTTCTACTACATTTTTTTGAACAATACAGTACTTCTTCCCAAACATTTTTCCACTTTTTTCTCCAATTAAATGATCTTTGGCATGTAATGCAAATTTTAGAAGGCAAATAAGTTTTTTTAAAAGTCATAATTATTAAATCATAAATTCTTTTTATTATTAATTTAGTTTAGTCATCAGTTGTATTATGTAAAAAGTTATCAGCAGCTTTAAATATTCTTTCTTTTCTCTCTAAATCCATATTATCTATCATTTTTGTCATGATGCCTATTCTTGGATTCTTTTTAAGTTTTATTCTATTTTCATCTACAAACTTCCAATAAAGCCCATCTACTATATCAGTCCAATCACCTTTGGGATAAGAAGACATTTTTAGCCAATAACTGGAAGCACAAATATATGGCTTCGTTGCAAATATCCCACCATCACTGTGAAGTCCCATACCAAAAACATTGGGAGCCATTACCCAGTCATAAGAATCGACATAAAGCTCCATAAACCAATTATATACCTCTTGGGGATTAATTCTAGAGAGGTTCATTATGTTTGAGATTATCATTAACCTTTCAATATGATGGTTATATCCTATCCTCAATGCCTTTTTAATGGCATCATCTAAAGGTGGAATACCTGTATTTCCTTCATACCAACAACCTTTCATTGATCTATGATTATTAAAATAATTCCCATTAATGAGTTTTTTTTCAAAGTTTTGATAAATGCCACGAATAAATTCTCTCCAACCTATTACTTGTCTTATAAACCCTTCGTAAGAGTTTATCTTAACTTTGTTTTGTTCCTTAGAAATGATTGTTATTAATTCATTTGGAGTTATAAGACCTATGTTTAAAACAGGGCTTAAGGCACTATGAAAAAGAAAGTCTTGTTCTGAGGAAATTGCATCCTCATAATCTCCAAATTTTTCGAACTTATACTTGATAAAATTATTTAAAAAAGCTAAGCATTGTTCTCTAGTTGTAGGCAACCAAAATCTTTCAACATGACCAAGATGATCAGAAAAATACTTGCTAATTAAAGGCATTAAATACAAAGTATGTTCAGTAAATTTAAAAGAAGTAGTTGCAGGCGCCTTTAAACCTTTTGGGATTTTTTTTCTGTTTTCTTCATCATAGCTCCACTTTCCACCTAGAGGTTTATTATTTTCTAATAAAATATTATTTTTCCTTCTACTTAGTTTATAAAATGAAGACATAAACGGTTTATTTTCATTCAAATATTCCTTAAAAAACTTTCTATTAAACAAAAACATAGGAGATTTTAAAATAACTGTCTCTACTGTATTCTTTAAAAGATCTATTTTTTCCTCGAAGAACTTGTCTTCTATTTCATAAAAAAAAATTTTTTTATATTGAAACTTCTTAATAACCTTTTGTAATTTTATAATGTAATCCTCTTTAAAGCTGCTTTCTTCTAAAGAGAAATAGTGGACCTTTACACCTAAATAAAGAAGTTCGTCCTTATATGACCTCATGGAAGATAAAGTATGAAGAATTTTAAGTTTATGATGTTTATAATTCGTACATAACTCAAAATCTTCTGCCATAAAAAAATCACAATCTAAAAAGTCTTTCAGATACTTTTTTGGATTAAATAGTTGATTTCCTAAAATGACAAATAAATTATTCTTTTTCATTTTTAAATAAATATTGATTTGTATACGTAATTAAATAGTGTATAGATTTAACTCAAGGTTTACAGTATGAAATTTCCTATATTAAGAAAAAAAAAAAAGGTTGTAAAAATACACAACACAAAATTAACTGATTATTATAGTTGGGTTCACCAAAATAATATTTTGGAAGTATTAACTAACCCAGAAAAACTTAATCGTGAAGTTAGAAATTATTTAGAAAAAGAAAATAATTACACTGATTTTTATTTTAAAGATACTAAGAAAATTCAAAAAACTATTTTTCATGAAATTAAAAGTAAAATTATGTTAGCTGATAAATCTGTTCCTTTTAAAGACAAAAGATATTCATATTGGACTAAAACTACAGAAAAAGCCAATTATTCAATTCATCTTAGAAAAAACCATAAAAGCAAAAAACAAGAAATAATATGGAATGGTGATAAAGAAAAATTAAAATATAATGCTTCTTACTTTGGAATTGGAGATTTAAGTGTAAGCCATAATGATAAAATGTTGGGCTTTTCTTTAGATTTGAAAGGTTCAGAAAGTTATTCAATTTATATAAGAAATCTGAATACTAAAGTTGATTATGAAAAAGTAATAAAAAATACTAATGGTCAAATAGTTTTTACATATGACAGCAAATGTTTTTTTTATACTGAGTTAGATAAAACCCATAGATCAAAAAAAATTTATTTGCATATGATAAATGGTAAGCAGCAAAAAGATAAGCTTATTTACCATGAGAAAATAGATAGGTTTTCAGTAAAAATATCTACAACTACAGATGAAAAATTTTATATTATATCTACTGGAGATCACTCTACTAATAAATGCTATTATTTGAAAAGAAGTCTAACAAGTCTTAAACCAAAAATATTTAAGGACTTTAAAGAAAATATAAGTTATTCCTTAGACTCATGGCAGGGTTTCTTTTATATTCACACTAATGAAAATGCACAAAACTTTAAAGTAATAAAAGCGCCTCACCAAAACTTGCTTGATCTTAAAACTGTAATAAGTTCAAAAAAAAATACAATTATAGGTATTCCTTTACTGTTAAAAGATTGGTTAATTTGGACTGAAAAAGAAAATGCTGCTTATAAAATATTTGTTAAAAATATAAAAAAAAATCTTACGAAAGAGTTAGATTTTTTTAAAAATGATGTTAAACAAGTCTCATGTTCATATTATGAAAAAAATATGAAAAGTGACCTAATTTATCTTTCATACTCAACTCCTATTTCTACTCATAAAACATTGTTGTATAATCTGAAGACAGGAAAGTATAAACTAGTAAAAGAGCAAATAATTCCATCTGGTTATGACGAAAAAAAATATATATTAGAGAGGTCGTTTGTCCCTTCACATGACAATAAAAAAATTCCTATTACTATTATCAGGCACAAAAATACTAAAGTTAATAGCAAAGCTAAAGTTTTACTTTATGGTTATGGATCGTATGGATCCTCTTTAGGCAATGGTTTTTCTGTTAATAAAATACCTTTGCTTGATAGGGGTATTATATGGGTAAATGCCCATATTAGAGGGGGTATGGAATGCGGAATGAATTGGTGGAAAGAAGGAAAAATGTTAAATAAAAAAAATACTTTTGAAGATTACTTGTCCTGTGCGAGGTTTTTAATTAAAAATAAATATACTAAATCCGGGAGAATAATTGGGATGGGAGGAAGTGCTGGAGGTTTATTAATGGGATCAGTTCTCAATAAAGCGCCTCAACTTTTTCTAGGAGCTATTTTAGCTGTTCCTTTTGTTGACTCTTTAACAACAAACCTAGATCATTCTTTGCCTTTAACCGTAGGCGAATTTAAGGAGTTTGGTAATGCAAAAAAGTATAAAAAGCATTTTGAATATATTAAATCTTATGCTCCTTATAATAATATCAAAAGACAACCTTATCCCCATATTTTTATAACAACTAGTCTTTTCGATAATAGAGTATTGTTTGATGAACCTTTAAAGTATGTTGCAAAGCTAAGAACTTATAAAACAGATAAAAATATTTTAATGCTTAAAACAGAAATGAAGGCCGGACATGGCGGGAAAACAGGAAGAGATGCTTCTATAGAAGAATTAGCATTAGAGTATGCTTTTATTTTAAAAATTTCAGGTATTAATCATTAGATTTTCTTTTTCTAAATGCCCCTTTTAGCTCTTTTTTTCTCAACCTTAAGCTTTTTGGCGTTATTTCCAATAACTCATCTTCTTTAATATATGACATCATCTGCTCTAGTGACATTTTTAATGGCGGCGTAAGTTTTACTGCTTCGTCTGTTCCTGAGGCTCTTACATTTGTTAGTTTTTTTCCTTTTAGAACATTTACTTCCAGATCATTGCTTCTACTGTGCTCTCCTACCATCATTCCCTCGTATACTTTCTCTTGTGGTTTAATAAACAACTTTCCTCTTTCTTGAATATTAAATAAAGCATAACCTAGTGCCTTTCCTGATTCTGTTGCCACTAGTACACCATTCCTTCTATGATCAATTACTCCTTTATGAAAATCATAAGAGTCAAAAACTCTATTTAGCACTCCTGTACCTTTAGTCTCTGTTAAAAACTGACCTTGATAGCCTATTAGGCCTCTAGATGGAACTTTAAAAATTAATCTTGTCTTTCCTTTACCTGACGACTTCATTTCCAAAAGAACACCTTTTCTTTTACTAATAGAATCAATAGTTGTACTTGAATAAACATCATCTACATCAATGATTATTTCCTCAATAGGCTCAAGTTTTTTTCCTTCTTTATTTATTTTTATTAATACTCTTGGGCTAGAAACACTTAATTCGTAACCTTCTCTTCTCATAGTCTCCAAAAGAATTCCGATTTGTAATTCTCCTCTGCCTCCTATTTCAAAAAAGTCTTTATTTTCGTTTTCACTAAACGTTATAGCAACATTCGAATCTGCTTCTGAAAGAAGTCTTTCTCTAATTTTAGTAGAAGTTACATTAGCACCCTCGAGTCCGGCAAAAGGAGAAGTATTAACAGTAATAGTTACTGCCATTGTTGGAGGATCAATTGCAGTAGCTTTTAAAGGTACAGTAACTTCATTATCACATATAGTATCTGCAACAGAAGATTTGCTTAGCCCAGCTATACAAATGATATCTCCTGCATTAGCAGTTTCTACGGCTATCTTATTAGTTCCTTCATATATAAATAATTTGGTTAATCTCCCTTTTTCGATGATATCTCCTTTTAGATTTATAGTTTTCACTGCTTGGTTAACACTAGCTTTTCCCTGTTCTATTCTTCCAACTAGACATCTTCCTAAATATGAGTCAGATGCTAGCAAGGTTGATAACATAGCAAATGGTTTATTAATCTCAACATTTGGCTCTTTAAAGTGGCTTATAATTAAGTCAAATAAAGGATCTAGATTATTTCTTTTATCATTTAATTCATTAACACACCAACCATCTCTTCCTGAAGAGTATAAAATTGGAAAGTCTAATTGCTTTTCATTAGCCTCTAAATCAACAAAAAGATCAAATATTTCATTAATTACTTCCTCGCTTCTACTATCTGCTCTATCAACTTTATTAACTATTACAATTGGTAATAGTCCTTGAGCTAGAGCCTTACCTAATACAAATTTAGTTTGAGGCATAGGTCCCTCAGCTGCATCTACAAGTAAAACTACTCCATCCGCCATATTTAGAACTCTTTCTACTTCTCCTCCAAAGTCAGAATGTCCTGGGGTATCTATAATATTAATTTTTATATTTTTCCATTTTACAGAAGTAGGTTTTGCTAAGATTGTAATGCCTCTTTCTTTTTCTAAGTCTCCACTATCCATTAACCTTTCTGTAAGTTTTTGGTTATCTCTAAAAATTCCAGTCTGTTTCATCATGGAGTCAATAAGCGTTGTTTTGCCATGATCAACATGAGCTATAATTGCTATATTTCTTAACATAGATTTATTGTAAATTTTTATTAATTAAAATGTACATTATTATGTGAATTATGTAATCTTTTCAAACCTTTTAATTTTTAATATGAACTTTTTTTCTAGAAGAGTTGATTTTTTTGTTACTTGGTCAGTGTAAACTTGGACAATTTGTCCATTTGCTAACATCATATTTTTTTTATTACTAAATAGACTTATATCAAAAGTTATGCTTGTTTTTCCTATTTTAGATACTTTTACTCCCGCATCTATTATTTGATCAGCAAGAATAACTTGTTTATAGTTGATTACTGTTTTAATAACATGAAAGTCTTTATTTTTTTTTTTAACTTCCTGAAAATAATTATATCTAATTTCTCTAAAATATTCAGTTATAGCGCAGTCAAAATAAGTTAAGTAATGGGCATTAAAAACTATGCCTTGGGCATCTATTTCAGAATACCTAACTCTAAAAGTATAAAAAAAATTGTAATTCCTTCTAATCATATTATTAAAATAATATTATTTCGGCAATATCTACATCCACTAAATATTCTTTTCCGTAAGCTACTATAGCTATAGATGTTATAAAGCTAGGGTTTATGTATTTTGGTAAAAAAGAACCTGACCTTTTGAAATCATCAAATTTTAGGTTGAACTCCTTCCAGTTTTTACTTACAGAAAACCCTAATTGATAATATTGCCATGGTAAAAGTGTAAATTTTGTTCTAATGTGAATAAAATAAACTGAGTTATTACCTCTAGCATTTAATTTAATTCCAGAAAAAGTTGAATTTATTTTTCTTTTCAATTTTTTTCTAACCTGAATAAACCCTCCATTATTTTCCAAGCTAACTTTGCCAGTCATTTTAAGAAAAGTTCTCTCTTTTTCTGAAAGTAATTTAAATTCTCCATAAGATATACCTCCCATCACTCGATCAGAAACAAACTGCCATTTACTTGCATCAAACCCTTTGAAGTTTTCAAAAACCATTGCTTTTGCTATTAAAACTGATGAAAAAAAACATAAAAAAAAATAAATTAAAGGAGTGCTTTTAATTAAAAATGCCATATATTTATTATATGCGTTATTTATTTTTTTTGTTTTATTTTTTTTTCTTTCAACTAGAGTCACACCAATACGAAAAAAATAATATAGTTATAAAACATCCAATAATAAAATTAAATTCCGCTTCTGCAAATTTAGGAGCTGGCTACCTTAAAATTTTAAATAATTCGGAAAGTAATATTTACCTTACTAAAATAGAGACAAAAATTTCAAAGAAAGAGGAAATACACGAAATTATTTTAGAAAAAGAAATTTATAAAATGCGTCCTGTTAAGGATAATATATTAATTACTCCTGGAAATGAATTAATTTTTAAGCCTAAATCTTATCATATTATGTTTTTTGGCTTTAAAAAACCTTTAATACAAGGACAAATGATTAAATCAAATTTGTATTTTAATAATGATTTAATAATACCAATTTTATTTAAAATTGTTGTTAAAAGTGATGAAAGTCATAAACATCATTAATTATAAAAGGCTATCATACCTGTCAAGCTTAAAACTATTTGCAGTGAGTAAATAACAACTGATATAAAATGCAATTTTTTGAATCTTTTCGTATATGTTTTATTGTTAGTTTTATCAGCTTCTAAATTTATTCTTGGTACTAAAATATATAAATTTGTTATAAATAATGCAAATATTAATGTAGAGAAAGTTAAACTTAAGTTATTGTTATAATAGATAGAAACAAAAATTAAAACAAAGCTTGCAAAAAGCCCATATAAGAAATTTTTAGGGAAAATTTTTCGCAGAACTCTAGAACTATCTTTTCTATCTAAAGATTTATTTAAAACAGGTGCAATACATAAAGCAAAAAACACCATATAACTAAATAAAAAACTGTAAAGTATTATCAACATAACAAAAATACGTAATTAAAATTAATTTAGTTTACAAAATATATGAATAAAAAAGAAAGATCTATCTTCATTTTAAATTATTTGGATAGTATTTATCCTGAAACCCCTATTCCATTAAATCATAAAAATAATTTTGAATTGTTGATTGCAGTACTTTTGAGTGCTCAATGTACAGATGAACGTGTTAATAAAGTTACCCCTGATCTATTCAAAAAAGCTAATAGTCCCCTACAAATGATAAAATTATCTATAGAAACTATATACAGAATAATCAGACCTTGTGGGCTTGCACCAAAAAAATCAAAGGCAATACATAGCCTATCAAAAATTTTAATAGAAAAATTTAATGGTAATGTACCAAAGAGTTTTATTGAGCTTGAAAAGCTTCCTGGTGTTGGTCATAAAACTGCCAGTGTAGTTATGTCGCAAGGATTTAATGTTCCTGCATTTCCAGTTGATACTCATATACATAGACTAGCTCAAAGATGGGGGCTTACAAATGGAAAAAATGTAATACAAACAGAAAAAGACTTAAAGAAAGTATTTCCAAGAGAAAGATGGAATAAATTACACCTGCAAATAATCTTCTATGGCAGGGCATATTGTACTGCAAGAGACTGTTATGGAATTAAATGTAAGATTTGTAGAACCTGTTTTCCTAAAAGGAAGTATCCCCTTAAAACAAAAAAATCATAAGTCTAAAATGTTAAAGGGTGTTTTTTATTAATTTTTTGAATTTCTTTTTTCAGATCCTCACTAAGCTTTAAATCTACTCCCTTTAATATTCTTCTTAACTGCATAACATTTGTAGCTCCAAAAATCACGGATCCCATAAAAGGTCTTTCTTTACAAAAAGACAACGACATATGAATGGGATCAATGTTATATTTTTTTGATAAATTAAAGTACGCTTTAACAGCTAGATCAGACCTTTTATTTACAATTTTTTTTATTTTATCATCTCTTGAAAGTCTAGAATCCTCAGGAAATTTTTTATTTATATATTTTCCTGTAAGAAGACCTCTTGCCAAAGGAGAGTATGCAAGAAGTGGTATATTTTCATTTATTGATAGTTCATTAAAATCATTATCAAATAATCTACACATTAAGCTGTATTCATTTTGAACCGAAGCAACTGAAAAATTATCATACTTTTTTACCTCTTCTGCAAATTTCATTGCACCCCAACAAGTCTCATTTGATAACCCAAATGCCCTTATGACTCCTTCTTTTTTAAGTTTATAAAGAGCCTGTACTATTTCACAAATTTCATCATTTATTTTGCTTTCATCTTGCTTTACAGGAGAATAATCCCAATATGCTCTAAAATGATATGAGCCTCTATTGGGCCAATGAAGTTGATACAAGTCTATATAATCTGTTTTTAATTTTTTTAAACTTCCTGTTAAAGCTACCTTTATTGTTTTCTCATTAATCTCTTTACCATCTCTAATTAACCTGAATCCATTACCTACAACTTTTGTAGCTATTATAACATTCTTTCTTTTTTGTTTGTTTTGTGAAATCCAATCTCCTATAATTTTTTCTGTTTTTCCAGTAGTCCCTTTTCTTATTGGGCAAGTAGGATACATTTCAGCAGTATCTACAAAATTAATTCCACAATTTAGTGCTTCATCGATTTGCAGCCAAGCATCTTTTTCTTTTGTAGTTTCACCAAATGTCATGGTTCCTAGACAATAAGGTGAAATTAGTAAATCAGAATTTCCTAGCTTTTTTAATTCCATTATATCCTACTAGTTATTTTTTATATTTATTTTCAAATATTATTATATCCTAATTTTTTAGGAATTTCTTTATCACATTCACTTATTTATATTGATCATATATTATGCAGATTTTTTTATTTATTTTGTATATATGATTAGTCTATAGTTTTAATCATATTACGAGAATTTTTTGAAACTTATCATAAAGCTAATCTTTAACTAAAATGCACTGAACCAGTAATAACAGTAAATACAATAATATAATTATACTTTAAAATTATGTTGGTAGCGGGGGCAGGATTTGAACCTGCGACCTTCAGGTTATGAGCCTGACGAGCTACCGGGCTGCTCCACCCCGCGCTGTGTAAACCTGTTCTTTTATTATTAAGCAGCAAATAGTATTTTGATACTTAGAAAACCTGGCAGCGACCTACTCTCCCACGCCTTAAGACGAAGTACCATCGGCGCTGAAGACTTTTACT